>Ga0256826_1000073_pt1 | contig 47298 bp, 46 predicted proteins | sample CV79metaG_FD_185975 | JGI IMG/M metagenome (GOLD analysis project Ga0256826, IMG submission 185975) | Hydrothermal vent microbial communities from East Pacific Rise, Pacific Ocean - CV79 | ecosystem: Environmental > Aquatic > Marine > Hydrothermal vents | place: Pacific Ocean: East Pacific Rise...
CTCATTTTTAGCAAATCTAAATATTGAAGTTGGAAAGGTTACCCAGCATATTGGAGATGGGTCTAAGGTTCTTAATTATATTATTATTGGGTTTGTTGTGTCTTTATTGTTTAAGAATTCAAATGAAAAAGCTGATAATTTCACACTAACTTATTGCTCAGCATTATTATCAAGTGTTTACTTTAGTATTAGTATTATTTTATTATATAAAGTATCAGAATTTTTATATTTTAATTTTTAAAGGTTTAATTTGAATACTAAAAAATGGATAAAAATATTTTTTATATTACCAGTTTTACTGTTGGGAACCTTAGCTGGTATAAATTATACAGTAGATCCTTTATGGAATTTTAATCATACAAATAGTTTCAACAAAACACAACTTTATTTTGATGAAAGGCAACAAAAAACAAATCATGTATATTTTAATACTTTAGATAAATATAATGGTATATTATTTGGTAGTAGCAGGACTACTTTTATAAATCAAAATGATTTTTCAAATATGAATATATATAATTATGCCATTGACAGTATGTATCCATTTGAATATATAGACTACCTCAATCATGCAAAAAATGTGAAAGGTAAAGATTTTAAATATATTATTATTGGAGCAGATTTTTATAATTCTATAAAAAGAAGGCTTAAAAGATTTCAAAATCCATCTTACTATATTTCAAAAACAAGAAGCCCATTATATAGATATAAAATGTTACTTTCATTAGATACCATAAAAAGATCTCAAAATAATATAAAATTAAATAAAAAAAATACAGCACAAATATACTACACTAGAGATAATATAAAAATAAGGAAAAAACTATCACAGAAGCAAAGGTATGAATCTTATACAAAAAATCTAAAACGTCATACACAAAATTTTATGCCTGAAAATTATAAGAAAAATACAAAATATAGAGAGATATTAAAACAATTAAAAAAACAAAACCCAAATACTAAATTTATTATTTTTACTTCGCCTATTACGGCTGATTTATTAGTATCAATTATTAAAAATGCAGATAAATTTAAAGAGTTTAGGGAGTGGCTAGGTGATATTATAGAAGTATTTGGAGAGGTGCATCATTTTATGTCTATAAATACCATAACGACAAATTTACAAAATTATGCAGACGATGATCATTATTATCCATACATAGGTACATTAATAGCAAATAAACTATCAAATAAAGAAAATGAAAATATACCAAAAGACTTTGGGATACTCTTAAATAAATCTAATTTAGATGATTATTTTTTATCATTTGAAAAAAAGTTAAAAAACTATAAAAATCCATTAAAATAACTAGCTTTATAATTAGGTATTTTAAGCATTATATTTAAATAAAAGCACTATAATAAAACAAAAAAATAAAGAAACTAATATAAAATATGCAAAAATATAACAATTATTTAGGTTTAGGAATAGCAGGTAACTTTGCTCTACATCTAGACCAAGCTGGTGAAGCGGAAGATTTTAAGGATATTATTACAGAAGATGAAGCAGCGCCAAAAGGTATGTTCCCTTTTTATTTACCCGCTCATGTAGAATCTGCAAAAGAAATTTTAACAACTTTTCCACTTTCATCAAAAAATATTAAATTACCAAAAGAAGATGTAAATATTCAAGCTGAACCAGAAGTTGGACTTATTTGTAAACTTGAGTATAAAAACAATAAACTAACTAAAATAATTCCAACTCACTTTGGAGCTTACAATGACTGTTCTATTCGTGTAAAAGGTGCTAGTAAAATTTCAGATAAAAAAAATTGGGGTGAAGCATCTAAAGGAATTAGTGATAATCTAATTAAAATTGATAAATTCTCTGATGGTGGGGTTATGGATGATTATAGTATTTGTTCTTTTTTAAAGCGTAATGGAGAAGTAAATGCTTATGGTGAAGATGTAGAGTTAGCTGGCTATAGTTACTTTCATGAAAAATTACTTGAATGGATGCTAAATCAGATAAACACTCAAAAAGATTTTGGACCATTAGAACCATTACATGAATATATATCTTCATGCACTTATCCTACAGAAGCTATCATAAGTATAGGTGCTACTCGTTATACATCTTATGGAGAAACAACTTTTTTACAAAAAGATGATGAAGTAATTATTATTGTATATAATATGAAAAAAACAAAACTATCAGAAATTATAAAAAGTATTAAAAATAACTCTTATAATAAAGATAATATGAGTGTCTTATCTCAAAAAGTTATATAGTATGAAGACAGGTATATATCAGCACTATAAAGGGCTTAACTACGAAGTTATAGATACGGTTAGACACTCAGAAACTGAAGAGTTAATGGTTCTTTATCGTACTTGTTATGGTGATGAAGGTTTATGGGTTAGACCATATAGTATGTTTTTTGAAGATATTAAAATTGATGGAAAACTTATGCCAAGATTTAAATATATAAGAAAAATCTCATGAGCCGTGGGAAAAAGCTAGATATTTTTATTGGTGCAGATATTAATGATAGTTGGAGTGAGGTACAAAGCCCAAGAAAATCCAAAATTTTAGGTGAAGATTTAGAACCAGCAAAACATCAACTTTTTTTTGCAAAAGAAAAAAGACGAGGAAAAGTTGTAACACTTGTTGGTGAATTTTTCATGCCAAAAGAAAATACAGATAAAATCTTAAAACTACTAAAAAAAAGACTTGGTTGTGGTGGAGCATATAAAGATAACATGATGGAATTTCAAGGTGATTTAAAAGATAAAATCAGACCTCTTTTAATAGCTGAAAACTTTAGATTTAAACCTAAGCATTAGTTTGCGTTATGGACAACCTTATTATCCTCTTTAGGAGTAGCTACGGTTATAACTTTAGCATCGCTAATATTAGTAGTTATGCTGTAACAATCACGACCATTATCTTTTGACTTATATAGCATCTCATCTGCACGTGTTATAAGTATCTCATCTTCAAGCGCTTCATCAGCAACGCAACAAGCAATACCAATAGAGATAGTTAAATATTGATTAACCTTTGATTGCTCATGTTTAATCTCTCTAGCTTTAATACTATCCCCTATTTTACGAGCTATTATTGTAGAATTTGTTTCATTTGTTTCTGTTAAAAGTACTCCAAATTCTTCACCACCAAGTCTAAATACAAAATCACTTGGTCTCTTAAGAGTTTCTTTTAGAACTTTTGAAACACTCTTAAGTGCGAAATCACCTTCAATATGTCCATAAGTATCATTATATTGTTTAAAATAATCAATATCTAACATCATAAAAGTTATATAACTGTTAGTTCTTTTTGCACGTTTTAGCTCTCTGTCATAAATAAGATTAAAATAACGTCTATTATGTAAACCTGTTAAAGAGTCAGTATATGATACATTTTCCAATTTTTTATTAGCTCGTTTTAACTTTTTAGTAGTTATTTCTAAGGCAGTTTGATCATTTTGAATACTTTTAAATACATAAAAAGATATTATCATAACTGATAAAATAACAATTAATAATATAAAACCAACTTCATAAAGTAATGAATTATAAATTTCTAAAAATCTTTTTCTTTCATATTTAGCAACATTTATCTCATAAGCAATAATTTTATTTATAACTTGGTGAATATGCGCTATTTTTTTATCAAATTTTGGTATTGAAATATCTTCAATATTAGAACCATTATCTAAAGCTTTTAATATTTCTAAAAAGTATTTATTTAATAATTTTATTTCTGATGATACATACTTAATATATTCAATTTCAGAGTCTCTTTTAAAATGTATTTTATAATTATCCCAATTTTTGTCTATAAGTTTTAAAGAACTTAAAATCTTTTCATGAAGTAAATCTTGATTTATCTCTAAATTTTTTGCCTTATATATAGTATTGGCTAAACCACCATGATATGTTTGTAAAATTACACTTAACTCTGTAACAGGAACTAACGAGCCAAAATATAAAGAGTCGAGATTTTTTTTCATTGAGTTAAGATTAAAAGTTCCCATAATCCCAATAATCACAAGCCCAGCAGTTATAATTGTAAAAATAAATAAGAGTTTACTTTTTAATTTCAATGTTTCTATAAAATTCATATTACCCCTTATTCTTGCATAAAAATAATATAGCAATATTTATACCAATATAATTTAATTAGCACATTTAAGTTTAACAAAAATTAATTATTTTAATTAAAAATATACACTTTTACTCATATTATATATTTCACACCATGTTACAAATTTTCACATTATGGCTATATCTGATAAAAATATTAATTATATTATTTAATTATACATATCTAAACAAACTTGAAGTTATATAGGGCTAAAATTAAACTGTTAATGGACACCTTAACAAAAATTGAGAGTCAATAATTTTGATTATTGCCTTTCGTAAATTATCTAACAGGAGAAAATATGTCACTTTCAAGAAGAGAATTTCTTAAAAGTTCAGCGGCAGCGTCTGCAGCAGCGGCTATTGGTATGAGTGTACCAGCAGAGCTAGAAGCAGCAGCGGGTCAAGCTGAAGGCGACTGGAGATGGGACAAGGCAGCTTGTCGTTTCTGTGGTACAGGTTGTGGTATTATGATGGCTACTAAAAACGGTAAAATTGTTGCCGTTAAAGGGGATCCAGCAGCACCGGTAAATCGTGGTCTTAACTGTATTAAAGGTTACTTTAATGCTAAGATTATGTATGGTGCGGATAGACTTACTCAACCACTACTTAGAGTTGGTGCAGATGGTAAGTTTGACAAAAAAGGTAAATTCGTTCCAGTAAGCTGGGAGAGAGCTTACGATGAGATGGAAGTAAATATCCGTAAAGCACTTAAATCAGGTGGACCTGAAGCAGTTGCAGTATTTGCATCTGGTCAGTACACTATTCAAGAAGGTTATGCAGCTCAAAAAATGATGAAAGCTGGATTCCGTTCAAATGCAATCGATCCAAATGCTCGTCACTGTATGGCATCTGCGGTTGTTGGTTTTTACCAAACATTTGGTGTTGATGAGCCTTCTGGTTGTTATGATGATATCGAATTAACTGATACTATCATTTCATGGGGTTCAAATATGGCAGAGATGCACCCAATTTTATGGTCTCGTGTAACTGATAGAAAATTATCAGATCCTGAGCGTGTAAAAGTTATCTCTATCCAAACTTATACTCACCGTACTTCAGATTTAGCTGATACTGAGATTATCTTCTCACCAAATACTGATACTGCTCTTTGGAACTACGTTGCAAGAGAAATCGTAATGCGTGACGATGCTGAAAAAATTATTGATTGGGATTTTGTTAAACAAAACATGATTTTTGCTGCTGGACCAGTAAACATTGGTTATGGTTTAAGAAGAGCAAATGAAAAATCTTTAAATCCTCGTAATCCTGATGGTAGTGCTGGTAAATACTCTGCTAAAGAGATGGAAACTATTAATCATGAAATGAGTAAAGTTGTTTCTGAAAAAGAGGGACCTGCATTAGAGCCGTATGGTTATAAAGCTGGTGATACTATGAAACATACTGGTGGAACACTAGGTCACTGGGAAATTTCATTTGAAGAGTATAAAAAATCATTAGAACCATATACATTAGACTATACAGCAAGAATTGTAAAAGGTAATCCAGATGAAAGTCTTGAAAGCTTCAAAGCAAAACTTCAAGAATTAGCTAATCTATATATTGAAAAAGGTAGAAAAGTAGTATCTTTTTGGACTATGGGTATGAATCAACATACACGTGGTACTTGGACAAATACACTTTCTTACAATGTTCACTTTATGCTTAACAAACAAGCTATCCCAGGTTCAGGAGCGTTCTCTTTAACTGGTCAACCTTCTGCTTGTGGTACTGCTCGTGAAGTTGGTACATTTACACACAGACTTCCAGCTGATATGATGGTTAAAAATCCTAAACATCGTGCAATGGCTGAAGATAAATGGAAAATTCCAGCTAAAACTTTAAATGGTGTTGGTAAACAACACATTATGGCTATTCACCGTCAAATAGAAGATGGTTTAATTAAATTTGCATGGGTAAATGTTTGTAATGCATATCAAGATTCAGCTTCTGCTTCTCATTGGATTAAAGCAGCTCGTGAAATGGATAACTTTATTGTAACTTCTGATGGGTACCCAGGTATCTCAGCTAAAGTTTCTGATCTTATCTTACCATCTGCTATGATTTATGAAAAATGGGGTGCTTATGGTAATGCTGAGCGTCGTACACAACATTGGAGACAACAAGTTGTTCCAGTTGGTGATGCTATGAGTGATACTTGGCAATGGGTTGAGTTATCAAAAAGATTTACAGTTAAAGATGTATGGGGTGCTTATGCTCCAAGTGGACCTCGTAAAAAGGCACTTCCATCTGTAATTGAACAAGCAAAAGCTATGGGTTATACTGAAGATACTACTATGTATGAAATTTTATTTGCTAATGCAGATGCTAAATCTTATAAACTTGATCAAGCTGATAAAATTCAGCAAGGTTACGATAATACAGATGGTTATGGAGATAGTCGTAATGTTGTTGGAACTGATGGTAAAGTATTTAAAGGTTATGGTTTCTTTATTCAAAAATATCTTTGGGAAGAATATGCTTCATTTACTCGTGGACACGGGCATGACCTTGCACCATTTGATATGTACCATAAAGTTCGTGGACTTAAATGGCCAGTTGTTGATGGTAAAGAAACAGGATGGAGATTTAATGTTAAATATGATCCTTATGCTGCTAAAGCTGTTAAGAAATCAGGAAATGGTTCTACTCACGCATTCTATGGTAAGCTTGCAAAAGCATTACAAAGTGGTACGCTAGGTGGAAAAGATAAAACTACGAAGAAAAAATCATTAGCTAATAAAGCGAAAATTTTTGCTCGTCCGTATATGGATCCTCCAGAAATGCCAGATACAAATTATGACACTTGGTTATGTACAGGTCGTGTTCTTGAACACTGGCATTCAGGTACTATGACTATGCGTGTTCCAGAATTATTCCGTGCAGTTCCAGAAGCATTATGTTATATGCATCCAAATGATGCTAAAGCAAAAGGTCTTAAACAAGGTGGTCTTGCGTGGGTTGAATCTCGTCGTGGTAAAGTTAAAGCTCGTGTTGAAACTCGTGGTAGAAATAGACCTCCTCGTGGTTTAGTATTTGTACCTTGGTTTGATGAAAAAGTATTTATCAATAAAGTATGTTTAGATGCGACATGTCCAATGTCAAAACAAACAGACTACAAAAAATGTGCAGTAAAAATTTACAAAGCATAAGAGACTAAAAAAATGAAAAAAGAAACAGTAAGCGATAGAAGAAAATTTATTCTTAGTATGGCAAGAGGTGCAGGTATAACTGCACTTGGTGGTTTTGTATGGAGTGCATATGTTGATGAAGTCACAGCATCTGCACTTTTACTTCGTCCACCCGGAGCTATTAAAGAAGAAGATTTTTTAAAAACTTGTATTAAATGTGGACTTTGTGTTGAAGCTTGTCCATATGATACATTGTTGCTTGCTAAACCAGGTGATAATAAACCTCTAGGAACTCCATATTTTACTCCTAGAGATATACCTTGTTATATGTGTCCGGATATTCCTTGTGTTCCAGTATGTCCTACTGAAGCACTTGATGAATCCAGCGTTACAACAAATGGAGAACTTGATATAAACGTTGCCGATATGGGTTTAGCGGTTATTGATGATAATAGTTGTATAGCATTTTGGGGAATTCAATGTGATGCTTGTTATAGAGCTTGTCCACTTTTAGGTGAGGCAATATCTGTAATATATGAGAAAAATGAGAGAACGGGTAAACATGCCTTTTTAAAACCAATAGTTCATCATGATGTTTGTACTGGTTGCGGACTTTGTGAGAAAGCTTGTGTTACAGAAAAGCCAGCTATTTTTGTACTTCCAAGAGAAGTTGCAGAAGGAAGAGCAGGAAATTACTATATTAAAGGTTGGGATAAAGATGATGAAAAGCGTTTGGAACAAGCGCATGAAATCAAAACCCAAACTAAATTAAGTAAACAACCTGCACTTGATTCTTTAAATGATGTGGGAGATTTATACTAATGAGCAATCTTTGGAATAATTACCGATATCTATTTTTTAGAAGATTTACACAAATAGGTTTACTTGTATTGTATTTTGGAGCAAATGCTTGGGGATGGACTGTTCTTATGGGAAACCTAAGTTCGTCACTACTTTTAAATGTTGTTCCACTAAGTGATCCTTATGCCGCGCTTCAGATGCTTGCAGCTGGTGCAGTTTTGGCTACAGATTTACTTATTGGTGCATTTATTGTCACTATATTTTATCTACTTGTAGGCGGTCGTGCCTTTTGTAGTTGGGTTTGTCCTATAAATATAGTTACAGATGCAGCAGCACTTTTAAGAAGAAAACTTAAAGTAGATGCAATTTCAAAAAAACAACCAGCTTCACGTAATATGCGTTACTGGATTCTAGCATTAAGTCTAATATTATCATTTATAATGGGTGTAACAGCCTTTGAATTTATATCACCAATATCTATGCTTCATAGAGGTATTGTATTTGGTTTAGGTTTCGGATGGGCTGCAATGCTCATCATCTTTTTACTTGATCTATTTGTACTTAAAAATGGCTGGTGTGGGCATATATGTCCACTAGGTGGTTTTTATTCACTAGTAGGTAAAGTTAGTCTTGTAAGAGTACATCATCTCCAAGAGAATTGTACTCAATGTATGAAATGTAAAGTTGTTTGTCCAGAGAGTCAAGTCTTACACATGATTGGTAAAGAAACTTTACCAGTTCTTTCGGGTGAATGCACAAACTGTGCAAGATGTATCGAAGTATGTGATGACGATGCTCTTGAGTTTTCAATAAGAAAACTAGCAAAAAATAAAAATATCGGAGAGTAAAATGAAAGCAATGAGTAAGATAACGATTGGTTTAGTTGCTGCAGCGGTACTGATGGTTGGTTGTGGTGAAACTACTACTGCACCTGCAAAAAGTGCAACTGTTGCATCAACTGTAACTGAAGCATCTTTAGGTCTTAGAAAAACAGACTTATATACTGAAAATAGTACTTCAGCTGCTAAAACTGAATATAGAACAGCGAATGCTGGTTCTAGTGCAAAAATAAGAAGAGCATTTCAAGATGCTCCTCCAATGATTCCACATGATACTACGGGAATGTTACCAATTAAAGTAGGTGAAAATCAATGTACTGGTTGTCACTTACCAGAAGTAGCAAGTTCAATGGGAGCAACACCTATCCCAGTATCTCACTTTACAGACTTTAGACCTAAACATAAAGTTGTAAATGGAGTTTTTGAAAAAGTTGTTGATAACTATAAAAATGAAACTTCTATAGTTACAAAAGATAAACTTCAAGGTGCAAGATTTAACTGTTCACAGTGTCATGCTCCTCAATCTCAAGGTAATTTAGCTGTTGAGAATACATTTGAAGCGCATTATACAAAAGGAAATGGAGCAAGTAGTTCTAGTTGGTCTGGTGCTACTATGACTGATTCACTTGATACACTTCATGGTGGAGATAATTTTGTAACTCCAGAAGATGTTGCAAATAAACATTCTGCTGCTGGTGCGAGTATTTGGACTCATCACTAAGCTATGCAAAGAAGAGAGCTTTTTAGCTCTCTTGCTTCTTCACTAAAAAGTAAGAAAAAGCAAGAGAAACTAATTCGTCCACCATATTTTAAAGATGAATCTCTTTTTCAGAGTGAGTGCCACAAATGCGAAGCAAAATGTGTTACTGTTTGTGAAGAAGATATTATAAAAATTGCCCAAGATAAAACTCCATACTTAGTTTTTGGGCTAAATGGATGTACTTATTGTGATGAATGTGCAATAGCCTGTGAAGATGAAGTTCTAAAAGTAGAAGATAAACGTAAGCTAAATGCTATAATTACTATTAATAAAAATAATTGTGTATCTTGGCATCATACTATGTGCTTTTCTTGTAAAGATCCGTGTCTTGATAAAGCCATAGATTTTGCAGCTATGTTTATGCCAACTATAAATGACAATTGTACTTCATGTGGATTTTGTATTAGCAGATGTCCAACTGAAGCAATTGATATAAGGATAATATAATGAAAAATATTTTTTTAATACTAGCTTTAATTAGTTCAATATATGCATCAAATATGAAAAAACCCATACTTAGTATAACAGCAAGTGGTTCTGTCGTAGATTTAGTGTATAAAAATAATAAACTTTATACTGCCACAGATGCTGGTGTTGTAGATATATTTGATTATAAGACAAAAAAAATTATAAAACAAATTACTGTACCTAAAATAAAAGATTTTATGGGGGATGATGTTGATTCAACTATTTTTTCTGTAGATGAGTTTGATGATAATATTATGATTTTATCAAAGTCTAAAAATGGTTATAATAGAATTCATATACAAAAAAATGATAAAAAAACATTGATTATTGACTATAAAAAATCTTTAGCAATTATAAAAGCAAAATATTTAAATAAAAATACTCTTATTTTAGCACTACTAAGTAATGAGATAATCTCTTATGATATAAAAAAAGAAAAAGAAAATTATAGAGTTCAAGTAAGTGGTGCTAAATTTTCTGATTTTGATTTAAGTGAAGATAAAAAGACACTTGTGGTCACAGATGAAAGTGGTGATGTAAATATTTTTGATACTAAAAATGGGAAAAGTATAAAAGTCTTAAGTGGGGAAAATCTTGATAATGTTTTTGAGATAGACTATAAAAATGGTGTAATAGCAACAGCAGGGCAAGATAGAAGAGTTGCTGTTTATGTCCCAAAATTTAATTCAGCATATCATATACAAGCTAAATTTATTGTATATAGTGTTGGTTTGTCTCCAAGCGGAAAGATAGTAGCATATTCAAGTGATGAAAATAATAATGTTACACTTCAAAGTACCATTACAAAATCAACAATTGGACATTTTACTGGCAATGATATTACATTATCAAATATAGTATTTATAAATGAAAATGAGTTTCTAGTAGCTAGTAATAGTCCAACAATAAATTTATATAAAATAAGGAATAAATAAAATGAATATATCAAGTATAGTAGTTAAAACAGTACCAAAGTACCTAGATGAAGTGGTTCAAGCTTTAAAAGATTGTGAAGTTTGTGATTATCATCTTCATGATGAAATTGGAAGAGTTATTATCACTATTGAGGGTGAAGGCGTAAGTGAGGAATTAGAAAAGCTTAGAGTTATTGAGGGTATCCCTCATGTAATTACCGCAGATATGCAGATGGCTTATTCAGAAGATGAATTAGATGCACACATGGAAGTTATTGCAAATGGAGATGCTGTTCCAAAGATGTTAAATGATGAAAATATTCCATTATCAGACATCCAATATAACGGTGATTTAAAGAAAAAAGATGATTTATCTGTATTTACTAAAAAATTTGATAATACACAAAGGTAAACAATGTCAGTAATATTTGAATCAACAATTAAAATGGTTGAAGGAAGCAAAGAAGATTGGTTTATAGAACTAAAGGACTGTGTAGATGAGAGAGTTGAAATCTGTGCAGATTTAAAAGAATACTCTAAAAAAGTTGAAGAATTAGGAACTGATTATGGTGGAAATATAGATGAAGTTATTTGGCTAAAAGATGACAATGTTCCACTCCCTGTTATGGATAACATTAGATATGAAATGTCAATACTTCAACGAGAAATAGAAGAAGAAACTGGTAAAAAGATTACAGGTGAGGACTCTTAATTGCCTATAGCTGAGTCTATTGAAACTAAAAAATATTATGATATTATTGAGATTAAAAGTCATTTAAAAAATGTTGAATATGTCATAATGGCTCAACCAGCTCCAAAAAAGTTTGAAGACACTCCTATTCATTTTACAATTTTTTTAAATACAAGTGATAATATTCCAAAAGAAATTCAAGAAGAAATTTTTAATAGATTTTTAGATAATGAAGGAATTTATAATCCCAAAGAGTTAATGATGCGTCTTATGCCTGTTGGTTTTTCTTTAGGAGCGCAAGATACTCCTATGCCACTTTTAATTGTAAGACAAGAAGATATGTCAGCAATTCCAAATACACCAATGTTGGTTATGGACTTTCTTGCTGATTCTGAGAACTTTATGGAAGCAAAAATTCATGCCTTAACAGGTTGGACTTATTCATATAATTAATCCATAAAAAAGATAAAGTTCACTTATATTTATTAAGATATAAAGGACTTATCTTCTATATCTATTATACTTTTTACAATCCCTTTAGATAAGTTTTTGTATCCATTTTTAGTTACTAATATATCATCTTCAATTCTTATGCCAATACCTCTATATTTTTCAGGTACTTCTTCATCATTTTCATCTATATAAATAGCTGGTTCTATAGTTAAAATCATACCTTTTTGTAGAGGTATCTCTTTTGCTTTAGAGTCCGTATATGGTGCCATATCATGAACATCTAACCCCATCCAATGTCCTATGCCATGAGGATAATATTTCTTGTATTTTTCTTTTTTTATTAATTTTTTAAAATTACCATTTAAAATACCAAGTTTAATCATACCTTTTGTTAGTAGTTTTACTGCTTCTTTTTGCAATATACTTCTTTTTATTTTTGGTTTTATCATTTTTATAATTTTTTCATTTACACCAAGAACTAAATTATATAACTCCTTTTGAGCAGAGGAAAACTTAGCATTTACAGGTATAGTCCTTGTAATATCACTAGCATAGTAATCATATTCACAACCAGCATCTATCAAAATCAATTTATTTTCTTGTAAAAGTTTATTATTTTCAATATAGTGAAGAGTATTTGCAGAATTTCCACAAGCCACTATTGATGTATATGCATCACTATACGCACCTTTAGATTTAAAGATATACTCTATTTCAGCTTGAAGTTCATATTCATTTTTAGCAATTTTACTATAATTCATAGCTTTATGATGAGCTTCTTTTGTTATATTTATGGCTTTTTGTATTAATCTTATCTCTGATTTAGATTTAATTAAACGCATTTTATTTATAAGTAAAGCTATATTTTTATGTGTTGAGAGTTGTTTTGCATACCTCTTTAAAACTTTAACTTTTGAATAATCTAAATTAAAATCAAAATATAAAGTTTTACTTTTTAGTAAATATTCTTTTAATATACTTTCAAATTTATCACTACTATATACTTCATCAACTAAGAATCTATCTTTAGCAACACTTTCACCCAACCTTTTACCATTCCATAATTCTTGAGTTTTATCTTTTTTATTTACAAATAAAATAGTTTTAGTTTGTTTATCTTTTTTTATTAAGAGTAAAATAGAATTATCTTCTTTAAAACCTGATAAATAGTAAAAGTTACTATCTTGCCTAAATGGATATTCTGTATCATTTGAGCGAGTTTGATGTTTAGCTGAAAAAACAACAGATACCGAATTATTACTAACTTTAGAGATTAATTTATCTCTTCTTTTTTTATATTCAATTTCTTTTATCACTTACACACTCCATCAATCCACTCAACATTTTGAGTTAAAATATCATTTAGTGCAATATTAAATGCCTTTACCCCACCAATAGCATCTAGGGTCTTTGTATTTATTTTAGATTTAAATTTTTGTGAACTTATAATAGTATAAGTTTTAGTATCAATTAGATTCATACTAAGTTCTATATTTACATAAGATTTTTTAAAATTATTTGTATAATATTGCATAAAGTCTTCTATAATTATCTCTAGTTTCAAATCACTTTTTGAATGTGACTTATAAATATTTACACTTTTAAAAATATTAGAATCCCTCATGTGTAAAAATACTTCTTCAGAAATCAAGCTAGTTGGTGATTGTATCCATTGTGATTTATTATATGAAAAAACTTGAGAATTATCTTCAACATAGTTCATTTTTAGAGACATCATAGATGATGAACTAAAAGCTTTTGAAATTTTCAATGATTTATTTTTACAGGTTTTAGATTTTGTAAAATCTTTTAACTTCTGAATATGAATTTTATAATCAGTTATCATAGGCTTTGTTGTTGTACATCCTAAAAATAAAAATATACTAAATATAAATAAAATAAACTTCATAACTATTCCTCACCTGGTCCATTTTTAATCTCTTCTTTTGTAAAAATCATAGCTCCTGGGCTTCTTTCATAAGTATTTATAAATTCTTGCATTTTTATCATAAGCTCTTCTGTTTGCATTAAACTACTATTTAAATTTGGTACAAATTTATCTGAAATCTTATCTATATTAAAATCTCCTCGAGCTAAAGAAGATCTAAAAACATCCATAGTTTCTTTTATCCCTTTGTAGCTACCTGTAATAGATCCAAATGCTCCTGAAACTTTATCTTCCCACTCAACAGTATTATTTATAAATTTATCTATTTGAGGCATCATCTCATCAATATGCTTAGTGGTAGTATTTAGACTTTGCATACTTGAATGAAAATTTTTAATAGTCTCATCATTTAAAGTTCTATTCATTCTGTCCATAAATTCTGCACTATTTCTAAGCAATGCAGCTATTTTTTCTTGATTATTTTCATTTAATAATTTTTTTGTTCTTAAAAGTGTTGCTGATAAATTTTCAGAAACATTCCCAAAAGATTCTTCTAATTTTGTAAAAAGTGAAGGTACTGTTTTTATTGTTGGATAGTTGTCATCTCCACTTGACAAAAGTAAAACATCATTTTTATCACCTTGACTTAAATTAATATATGATAAGCCAGTAATACCTTGAGATGTTAATTTTGCTCTAGTTGATTGTTTTATTGGTGTTGTTTTTAAAATATCAATAAGTACTTCAACCTGCTCAGAATTTGAAGGGCTTATTCTAAGTCTTTTAACTTTACCAACACTAATACCTCTATATTTCACTGGTGCATCAAGATTTAAACCTAGTACTGATTCATCAAAATAAATATAATATTTTTGCATCTCTTGAACTTTAGATGGCTGAAGTAACCAATATCCAAATCCTATCATAAGAGATATGCTAAGCAATACTAAAAAGCCAACCAATGAGTAGTTTGTTTTATTATTCATAATTAATGTGCCCCTGAAAAAAATGTTTTTATAAAATTAGAATCTACACTTGATATATTATCTAAATTACCCTCATAAACTATCTTTTTATTATCAATAATAGCTACACTATCAAGTGTATCATAGATTGATCTTAAATCATGAGAAACCATCACTATACTCAAGCCTAACATATCACGAAGTTTTAAAATCAATTTATCAAACTCTCGTGCAGATATTGGATCTAGTCCAGATGTAGGCTCATCTAAAAACAATAGCTTTGGATCCATAGCTAAAGACCTTGCCAATGCTGATTTTTTCTTCATACCACCTGATATTTGAGATGGGTACAAAGCTGCATCAGAAGATTTCAATCCAACTATATGGATTTTAAATTCTACAATTTCATCAATCATAGACTGAGATAAGTCAGTATATTCAAACAAAGGTAAAGCAATATTTTCTTCTATTGTTAAAGATGAGTATAATGCTCCTGCTTGAAATAATACTCCCCATTTTTGTCTAAGATTTTGAGCATCTTTATGATTTATACTATTTATATCATAACCCAAGATATTTATTGAACCTGAACTTACTTTTTCTAACATTACCATCTCTCTAAGTAAGGTTGTTTTTCCACAACCACTTGGACCAAGTAAACCGTAAATTTCACCCTCTTTTATACTTAAATTTAATCCATCATGAATTAATCTATCTAAAAAAGTTGTTTTTACATTTTTAACTTCAATAATATTAGCCATCATATACCCATATTTGTAAAGATTATTGAAAATATTGCATCACATACAATTACTGCAAAGATTGATTCTACTACACTTTTTGTAGTATTAAAACCAATACTTTGAGTATCATCTTTTACTTTTAAACCTCTATAAATACCAATAGAGGCAATAAGAAATGCAAAAAATGGACCTTTTACAATACCAATTATAAAATGCTTTAAAGATATTACTTCTATAAACCTATCTAAAAATAAATCTGTAGTTATTCCAAGATCAATATTCGCAACTATCATACCACCAATAACACCCATTATATCTGCTATAAATATTAAAAGAGGTAAAATTATCATTAAAGCAATAATTCGAGGTGCTACTAAAAACTTATATGGATCAAACCCCATAGTTCTCATAGCATCTAACTCTTCTGTAATTTTCATTGCTCCTATTTGAGCTGTAAAAGCTGAACCACTCCTACCAGCAATTACAATTGCCGTTATTATTGGAGCTAGTTCTCTAAATATAGAAATACCTAACATATCTACAATAAAAATATTTGCACCATAAATTTTTAATTGAAAAGCTGATTGATATGCTATAACTAAGCCTATAAGAAATGATGTAAGAGCTACAATTCCTAAAGCTTTTACTCCACTTTCATTTATTTCAAAAGCTATTTCTTTAAATCTTATTTTTTTAAAATTTGTAAGGTATTGAATCTTTGTTAAAAAAAGCTCCCCTAAAAAAGCCATAAATGACATAAATCCTAAATAATTTTTATATGTATTTTTTCCAATTTTTTGTAAATATGTATTTTTTCTTTTATGCTCAATTTTAGTTGACTTTTTTTTAGAATTTTCTACTAATTCCAGTACATTTAAAGTCTCTTTATTGGTACATAGTAATTTAAAATCTATATTTTGTTGATTTAATTTGTTTTTTAATTTATATATAAAGATAGATGCTGCTGTATCAAAGTAAATAATTTTATCTAAGTTTATTGTAACTTGATTTACATTTTGTAAATTTATTTCATCAATTTGTTTTTGGTAGGTATTTAAACTGTAGAGGTTCAACTCTCCTAAAAAATTTAAGAAGAGTTTAGCACCATTATATTGTATATCTAAAGAAGAGTGTTTCATAAATAAATGTTAAAAATCTCTCTCTAACAGTTTATTTACTTTTAAAATTGTAATAATTCTATCTTCTTGCTTACCAACACCATCAATTGTTGTGTCATCACCATTTATTGTATCTGGTGCAGGGCCAATATCTGTTTTTTTAATACGAATAGCCATAGTAAGTCTATCTATAACAAAACCTGCTACATCATCACCATGTCTCATGACAATAAAACGAGTATCATCACCTTGTTTTTTTGGACTTAGCCCAAATTTTAAACGTAAATCAATAAGTGGAATAACTGCGCCACGCATATTGAAAACACCAACCACATATTTTGGAACTTGAGGTACTCTAGTCCATGGAAATGGTTTAATAATTTCTTGAATAGCTAAAATTGGCACGGCATATTCTTCTTCACCAATAACAAATCCTACTAATTGTACTACATCATCAGAATGTTCCATCCCATCAGCTGCTTGTTGCTGACCTTGTTTACTTATAATCTGTTTTAATTTATCACTCATTATAAAAACTCCGATTTAAAATTTACATTTCTTTGAACTACACTAGATAGATAATCAGCAGAATATGGTTTTGTAATATACTCCACCATACCAGACTCAACACCACGCATACGATCTGATTTACCTGTACGAGAAGTTACTGCGATAAGTGGTAAATTTTTGTAACGGTTATATTTTTTAATCTCTGTTGCTAAAGTATAACCATCCATTCTTGGCATCTCAATATCTACAAGCATTGCATCAAAATTATGATCACCTTGTTTTAAGATATTTAACGCTTCTTGACCATCTCCAGCTTCAACTAAAGTAATTCCCATAGGTTCTAGTGCTTTTCTCATGATAGTTCTATCTGTTTTTGAATCATCAACAATCATAACACAATAATCACTAGCCTTTGATTTTTCTAGTGTTATTTGTGCAGCTTCTGCATTTCCTGCTACTACTGTAGATTTTACATTTTTAGCTATATCCATAAGTGCTATAACGTCAACAATAAGAGTAACTCCACCATCACCACGGATAGTAGCTCCAGCAACACCCTCAATACCTTTTAAATAATCACCAAGAGATTTAATAACTATCTCTTCTTGACCAACAAGAGTATCTACTATTAGACCCAATTTTGAAGTACCAAGACCAAGCACAACAACATAAGCATGCTCACTTGAATCTAAAATACGCTCAACTTCAAAAATATCTCCAATATGAACAAGAGATAAAACTTCTTCACGAAGTCGCATAACACTTCTTCCCTCAACTGTATAAACTTCATCTTTAGAAATTCTAACCGTCTCTAGTACAGATGCTAAAGGAATAGCATAATGTTCTTCTTGAACACCAACTAAAAGAGCTTGGATAATTGCAAGAGTTAGTGGAATTTTTAACTTCATAGAAGTTCCAACACCAACTTCACTTTCAATGTCAATAATACCATTTACTTTTTCAATATTTGTTTTTACAACATCCATACCAACACCACGACCAGATACATTAGTAACAGTTGCCGCAGTTGAAAAACCTGGTTTAAAGATAAGAGAAAAAGCTTCTTTATCACTCATAGAGTCTGCTTCGCTTAAAGTAATTAAACCTTTCTCTACAGACTTAGCTTTTAACATATCTGCATCCAGACCTTTACCATCATCATCTATTTGGATAACAATTTGATTACCCTCATTGTATGCTTTTAGTTTAATAGTCCCTGTTTCAGGTTTACCAGCAGCTACACGAACTTCTGGAATTTCAATACCATGATCACATGAGTTTCTAATAATATGAACTAGTGGATCACCAACTTCTTCAACAATAGATTTATCAAGTTCTGTATCTTCACCAGATATTTGAAGTTCCATTTTTTTATTTAGCTCACGAGTTAAATCACGAATCATTCTAGGAAATTTATTAAATACTTTACCAATTGGAAGCATTCTTGTTTTCATAACAGCAATTTGTAAGTCAGTTGTAACAAGTGAAACAATACTTACAACTTGATTTAACTCTTCTAAAAACTCTTCACCCTCATAACGTTCTTCAACATCATCATTTATCTTAATAAGTCTATTTTTTGCAAGAACAAGCTCACCAATAAGATTCATAAGATGATCAAGTCTTTTTACATCAACACGAATAGTTTGCTCAACTGTTGCAGCTTTTTTAGCTGGAGCAGCTGCTTTAGCTGCTTCTTTTGGTGCAGCTGAAGTTGCAGCTGGTTTAGGTGCTGGAGTTACAGGAACTGGAGTTGTCACAGCTGCTTTTGGTTCTTCTTTAGGTTTTTCAGCTGTATCTGAAGAGTCATCAGGATCAAGTGATAAAACTTCTTCACCTGCCGCAATTTTTGCTTTTCTTTTTGCTTTATCTTCTTCTTGACGTTCTTGAAGTAATCTTTCTATTTCAGCTTCAAGATCATCAGGGCTCATATTATCATAGTCAGGTTCATCTTCTGCTGGAGCTTTTGCTTGCGCTACTGGTGTTTCTTCTACAACTGGTGTTGCTTCAGCAACTGCTGGAGTATCCACTTCACCAGTACCTCCTGAAACTTTATCTAGTCTTGAAACACAAGCCGCAACATCTATTCCAGCATCTGCTGATGTATCACGAATAGTATTTAAAAGTGCTTTCATTAAATCTATAGACTCTAAAATAACATCCATAATATCTGGTGTAATGATTAACTCACCATGTCTAGCTTTATTTAAAACATCTTCCATGTGATGTGTTAAATGTGTTAAAACATCAAAATTTAAAAATGATGATGCACCTTTAACGGTATGTGCTACACGGAAAATTCCGTTTAATAGTTCTAAATCCTCTGGGTTAGATTCTAATTCAACCAAATCTTCATCAAGCTTTTCTACAAGCTCAAATGATTCAATTAAAAAATCCTGTAGTATCTCTTGAAATTCATCCATATTTACACTCCTACTTCATATGTGCACGAACTACACGTGCTACTTCATCATAAAATGAGCTTGCTTGAAACTTAACTAAGTAACCTTCAGCCCCAGCCTCTTTACCTCTAATCTCAGAAAAATGATCACTAATTGATGAGTTGAAAACTATTGGTATATTGTCATAATTAGCATTTTCTTTTACATTTGCAGCAAAATGGAAACCATCCATTTTTGGCATTTCAACATCACTAATTATTATTTTTAAATTATTTGACAACTCTTCACCATACATTTTATAAAGATCATCTAATTTAACTAGACCTTCTTCACCATCTCCAGCTTCAACAACGCTAAAGCCCATCTTTAACAATGCTTCTTTAACAATTTTTCTAGCAGTTGAACTATCATCTAAAATCAGAGCAATTCCTGAAAATTTTGCTATTTTATCTGGAATTGTTTCTGTATCTGGTTCATAAAGCCCTAAATCTTGCACAACAGATTCTAAATCAAGAATAAGTAACACATTATCACCCTCAATTCTTGTAACACCTGTTATTTTACTTCCATCAAGACTTCCAGAATCACTCATGAAAGATGCAGGTTCTATATCTGACCAAGATATTCTTCTAATTCTTTTTGCATCATGAACAATAAAACCTATCAAAATATTATTAAATTCAGTAATAATAACTCTTGATTGTGCTTGGGCAATATCTGGAACTTTAATACCCATCCATTTTGCCAAGTTTATAACAGGAATAACTACATCTCTTAAATCAAATATCCCTTCTATATAATCAGGTGTACCAGGTAGTTCTGTAAGATGTGGTAGTTTTATAATTTCACGAACTTTTGATACATTAATACCATAAATCCCTTCATAGACACCATCTGATTCTTGTTTTAAAATACGAAAGTCAACAAGTTCCATCTCATTGGAACCTACTTTTAACTTATTATCTAAATCCATATTATTGGTTCTCCTATTTCTCCAAAGAGAAAATTTTCTCTTGCAATAACTCTACATCATCCAAAGATTTTACAATAAAATATCTTTGATTGCAAGCAAAAGCAGCTAAATTTATATAAATAAAATCATCTAACTCTATTTTTTTATTTTGGTGAAGATGTCCCTCTATAAAATAATCACATTTATATCTATTTACTAATCGTTTTGAAATATATTTCTTTAAACCTGTAAACTCTTTACAATCATCTTTTATGCCAAGATACTTATCTAATCTTATTAATACAAAATTATTAAACATATTATTTAAAGTATTTAATATTAAAAGAATAAAGTGATTTCTTATAAACCAAGTGTAAGCCCTGTAGCCAAAGTTACTTTCAAAATCACCATGAGCTAGATATATTTTCTTTTTATCGTAAGTACACTCTACTGGTTGGGAATAGATATCAAATATTTTCATATTATCAAATATTTTTTTCAAATTGAAATCATGATTACCCTCAAGATAAATTATTTCAATTTTTTTTGAAATATCCTCAATTAATTTGATAACTTCTTGATTGTTTTTTAATGTTTTAGAAACACTTCCAAATAAAGCATCAAAAATATCTCCCATAAAAATAATTTGAGTTGGTTTTAATTTTTCAGAATGAATTGCCCTGATAAACTCTAATAGTTCAGGACGTTTATGTGAGTAGTGTGCATCAGAGATAATAAATGCACCCTTTTTGATATTAATCTTATGGGACATACGCTATATCTGAAACACCAGACAATTCTCTTATACCCATCATTATATTTGCATTTACCACTGCTTGGCTAGATGCCCCTCTTAAGAGATTATCTATTGCTGAAGATATAAAAAGAGTATTACCTTTTTGCTTAATATATAAATCACAAAAGTTAGTACCAGCTACATTTTTCATATCTACTGGCTTATCAAAAACTCTAACTGATGGTTCAGATTTATAAAAATCTTTTATCATTGCGTAAGCATCTATGCTAGAATCAACTTGTATATATATAGAAGATATCATACCACGAGTAAGAGGCACTAAATGTGGTACAAAATTTACCTCATCAAAATCAATATCTAATTTTTGAGCTATCTCAGGAGCATGACGATGAGTAAATGGATTGTAAGCAAATAAGTTATCATTTACATTTACAAAATGAGTAACTTCACTTAGTTTTTTTCCAGCCCCACTCACCCCTGTTTTTGCATCTATAATAATAGGAGTATTTTTAATTCTAACATCCATAAATGGTAATAAAGCTAAGATTGCAGATGTTGGAAAACAACCAGGATTTGCAATAAGAGAAGCATTTTTAATCTCATGACGAAAAAGCTCTGGCAAACCATATACTACATTTTTTAAATTTTCTTCATCTGTATGTGGACAATAATACTCTTCATATACATCTTGCGTAAGCCTATAATCAGCTGAAAAATCAACAATTTTTACACCCTTAGCCATAAGAGGTTTAACAAATGCCATAGAAGTTTTATGAGGAAGTGCTAAAAAAACTAAATCACATGAAGCTACACACTCATCAATATTTGCTTTTTTAACATCTAAAGCACATATAGTTTTTAATGCTGGGTGAAGTTCATCTACACTAATCCCGCCCTCAGAATTTGCAACATATGTTAACGAAAATGTTGGATGATATATGAGTATCTTTAAAAGTTCAAGTCCTGTGTAACCACTTGCTCCAATAACACCTACTCTAATGACATTCAAAAACTATCTCCTGATATTTAACTTCTTCTATTTCAAACTCTTTTTGCCCACCAGGAAGACGAACCTTAACTTCATCACCCTCCTCTTTTCCTAAAAGTTGTTTTGCTAATGGTGAAGCAAATGAAATAAGCCCTATATCTGGATTTGATTCACAACCACCAACTATAGTATATGTAATCTCTTCATCCGTATCCATATCAGTCATTACAACAGTTGAACCAAAACTAATTTTTGCATGTTCGAGTTCTGAAGGATCTACTATGCGAGAGTTACCAAGTACCTCAGCCAATTCACCTAGTCTTTGATCTGTATTTTTTTGAGCCTCTTTAGCTGCATGATATTCTGCATTTTCTTTTAAGTCACCATGTTCTAGTGCTTCTTCTATATCTTTTACAATACGTGGTCTTACAACTTCTTTTAAATTTTTAACTTCTGCTTGGAGTTTTTCATATCCAAATAATGTCATTGGCTCAATTTTTTCCATAATTTATTCTCTTTAATATTTTTATTTTAGTGATTATAACATTCTTTTATTTAATTTTTAAATATCGTTATTTAGGGGATTATAAAGTGGTGGGTTCGCCGTGACTCGAACACGGGACCACTCCGTTATGAGCGGAGGGCTCTAACCAACTGAGCTACGAACCCACTCTGTAGGGCGGAATTATAGTCAATAATAGCTTATATTTTACTTATTTTATCTTTATCTTTTATTTTAAATACAACTGCATAAAGTAATGGTACATAAACAAGGTTTAAAACAGTAGCCCATGCTATCCCAAATCCAAGTGATATTGCCATAGGTTGAAGTATCATAGCTTGACCAGAAGCAAAGAAAATTAGAGTTGAGAGTCCAAGTACTGTTGTTAGAGAAGTAAGGATAATTGGTCTTAATCTTGTACTAGCTTGTTGCATCAACTCTTCTGAATTTTTTGCATTTTTTATAAAATTTACAACTATCAGACCATCATTTACCACAACTCCAGCAAGTCCTACTATACCTATCATCCCTGGCATTGTTATATTTATACCCATAACTAAATGACCAAAAAATACTCCAAGTAAAACAAGGGGGATAGTACTTATAACTATTAGTGATTTTTTTATAGAGTCAAATAACCATACTAAAGTAATAAAAATCAAAAATACTGCAATAACAGCTGAACGCATCATCTCTGATTTATTTTTATTATTTTCTTTTTCTTCACCTTTTATATCTATTTTATATCCATCTTTTTTTAATTTTTCAAATGTTGGTTTTAACTCTTTCATAACCTCAGCAGAAGTTTTAAGCTTTTTATCTAATGATGCGACAACTGTTCTTATCCTAGAGCCATCCTCTTTTTTTAGAGATATAAAGCCTTGAAGCATTACAAAATCACAAATATCACTTAAGAGTACAAATTTATCAGTTGCTGGGATTTGTACTTGTAAAGTTTTTAAAGAATCTATTTTATCTTTCATTTTACTTTGTATTTTTATACGAATCAAACCCTTATCGTTAAACATCTTAGAATACTCACCTTTTAGGTAGTAAGATCTAAGCTCTTGGGATATCAATTCTTCATTAAATCCAAGTTGCTGACCATATTTATTGACACGAAGTTTTAACTCTTTTTCACCTAAATTAGCATCATCTGAAGCATTATTTACACCATTTATTGAAGATAGTGAGTCTTTTAAAACTTTTATTCCTACTCTTATCTTTGTATCATCAACACCACTTAAACTTATCTCAATATCTGAAGCAACTACTCCAGCCCCTGGAACTTTAACTACAAGCTCTTCATAAACTAAGTGACCATTATTTTTCAACTCTTTAAATGGTTTTACATATTTTTGTATCTCTTTTGCTATATCTTTTGCATCTCTTGTTCTTTTTAATATATCTGCATCATACTCTACTGATAAATATGGACTTATATATTTATCAAAAATATTTGTAGGGGCTCTTTCATTTAAATCTATAAATATATGAAAAAGATGTTCACCAGTTTCTGCAACATTTTTAGCATCAAGCTTAAAACCAATAACTGAAGTAATTGAAGATATATTATCGCTATCTATATTTTCTAAAAGTTTTTTCTCTAAAGCTGTTACTATTTTTTCAGTATCTTTTAGCTCACTATTTATATCTACTTTTCCATATACATATATTTGAGTATTATCAAAATCTGGAAATAACTGAAATTTAGAATTTTTTATAAGTACAAAAGTTAGACTGAGGATCGAAACTACTATAACAATAAGAGAAAGCCACCTTTTTTTAAATACAAAATGAAGAATTTTACTATGAAAAGAGTTTAGTTTTAACCAAAGTCTTTTTGTAAAACTTTCATCATGAGATACTTTTAAAAAGTCATGAGCATGAAGAGGTAAAAAGTAAAATGCCTCAAAAAGTGAAGATAATAAAAGAACAGTAATCATAATTGGGATTATTTTTATAAACATACCCATCTCACCAGTTAGTAAAAGCATAGGTAAAAATGCGAAAATTGTTGTTAAAGTTGCAGTTAGGACTGCTGGAAACATCTCACTTGCTCCCACTATGGCAGCCTCTCTTTTATCCATACCATTTTCCATGTGACGGTAAATATTTTCAGCCACAACTATTGATTCATCAACTAACATTCCAAGTGCGATCAATGCTCCTAAAAGTGAAAGCATATTTAGTGAATCACCCATCAACTCGGTAGCAATTAAACCTATCATGAAGCTAACAGGTATCCCAATAGCTACAACCATAGCAATCCCACGGTTTATAAAAATAAGCATTGCTAAAAATACTAACATCAAACCAAAAACAATATTAGCAAAAACAGTATTTAAACGATTTTTTATCCATACAGAAGTATCAGTATAAATCTCATACTTTAAATCTGGATGTTTTAATCTACTCTCTTTTAGTAATTCTCTTATCTGTTTTACAAGTTTTATGGCATTTCCACTTTGTGCTTTTGTAATATTTAAAGATACATTTCTAGTACCATTATAATGCGAAAGTTCAGACTCATCTGAGAGTTTAAAAGACACCTCAGCTATATCACCAACACGAACTCTGTATGAACCAACACTTATGATTGTATTTTCAATATTTTCTTTGGTCTTTTCACCATTATACGTAGATATATATAGATGAGAACCATGCTCTTTTATGGTACCTATTGGAAAAATTGAACTTATATGTTTTAGTGAATTTACAGCATCGTTTACTTTAAGTCCAAAAGCTAAAAGTTTTTGCTCATTTATATCTATAACAAGCTCATCATCAGCATCTCCACGAATACTTATCTCACTTAAATCTTTTAAAGCACTTAGTTTACTTTTTAACTCATCAGCTCTTTGTAAAAGTTCATTTTTACTTTTGTCCCCAGCTAAAGCAACTAAAACTAGCGGAAAACTGTGAAGCTTTATTTTTGCTATTGGCTCTGCCATATCTGCTGGTAAATCTTTTTTTACACTACTGAGTATATCTTTTACATCACTCAATACATTAATATTTTGTGAACCTGTTTTTATATCTACAAATATTATGAAAGAACCATTTTTTATGGTAGTTTTTATATTATCTAATTCATCAATATTTTGTAGTTCATCCTCTATGGTTTTGACAAGCATTTTGTCTAAAACATCAGCAGAAGTTCCAGCATATCCACCAGTAATGGTTACTTTATCCATACTCATAGGTGGGAAAATTTCTTTAGGAATATTTATATATGCAAAAGTAGAAAGTAGCAGTATAAAAACTAAAAGGATATGATTTAAAAGTGGTTTATCTATGGCAAATTCTAAAAAGCGACGTATCATGAGCTACTCTTAAAAAATAGTATCAAGTACTTGGTTTTTAAAGCGTATAGATTCAACTGAAGCACTTATGAGTTTATGTTCTTCTTTTAGGGTATCGTACTCACCTTTTAGTTTTGAGATATCTCTACTTTTAAAGTATATTTGTTGTTGAATATAGACTTTTGGAAATAATGTAACAGACACAAACATAAGAGTTAAAATTGTATATATCAAATATGCAAGATTTAAATTCTTTTTTGGATTTAAAACTAAATCTATTTCATCTAATAAGTCTAATTTATCGCTCATTACTTTTTACCAATTTTAAATATACGCATCTTTGCACTTCTACTTCTAACATTTTCTTTAAGTTCTTTATCACTAGCCATAAGTGGTTTCTTTGTAATAATTTTACCAATTGCATTATCATTAGAACAAACACAACGCATAGCTTCACTAGGACAGATACATTTTGTTTTCCACTCACTAAAAGTTTGTTTTACAATTCTATCTTCTAATGAGTGAAAAGAGATTATCGATACTATTGTATTTACTAACTTTGCATCTTTTATGGTTTTAAGTAAAGATTTCAATTCACCAAGTTCATCATTCACTTCTATGCGTATAGCTTGCATGAGTAATGTTGCAGGGTGGATTTTTTTACCATGAGGCATAAGTGGTTTTATAGTCTCGCTCAACTCTTTTGCTGAAGTAAATGGACGATTTTTAACCATAAATGATGCTATTTTTTTATAGTTTCTAAGCTCTCCATACTCTAAAAGTATATGTTCTAATTCATCTTGAGTATAGTTATTTACAACTTCACTTGCACTAAGAGCTGAGTCTTTATCCATTCTCATGTCAAGATTATCACTCTCGTAAGAGAAACCTCTGTCTTTTTGGTCTAACTGTAACGAAGACACACCAATATCTGCCAAAATTCCTCTAATATTTTCTACTCCATATTCATCAACAATCTCTTTTATAACAGAAGAAAAACGACCTTTTTTAATAACTACCCTATCTTCAAACTTTTCAAGCCTTTTTGTTGAAAAATCTATGGCAGTTTGATCTTGATCTATCCCTATAAGTTTTATATTTTCATTTGCTTCAAGCAACATAGATGAATGACCAGCATAACCCATAGTACAATCTATAATTATTCCATTTTCAATACTTTTAAAAGCATCTATAACTTGTGAATATAAAACTGGAATATGTGGAATATCTTGCATTTAATACCTACTGGAAATTTTTATATAATTATACATCAATTTTGTAAAGTTTAATTTTTATTACAGTATTATAAGAAAAAGAAAGGTTTTTAGTGGAATTTATTAGTCAGTATTTTATTGTGATTTTAGCAATAATTATTATGTTTATCATTTTTATAATAGTTATTATTACAAGAAATACGAAAACTATGCCTCTTGAGTTGAGAAATAAAGAGACAAAAAAGAAAAAAGAAATAAAAAAAGATACTAAAAAAAATAATTCTACAGAAAAGACTAAAGAAAAAAAAATAGAGCAAAAATCTATCCCAGCAAAAAAGAGAATAAAACGTGAACTTATTGCTCATGATAAAATTCAAAAAAAAGATTTTAAAAAGTTTAAAGATAGTCGTATCTTAATTGCAGAAGACAATCTTATAAATCAAAAAGTAATAATTAACTTACTTGATTCATCTGGCATTGATATAGTTGTGGCAAATGATGGTCAAGAGTGTGTAGATATCTTAAAAAAAGATAAAAAATTCTCTCTTATACTTATGGATGTACATATGCCAGTTTTAGATGGGTTTCAAGCTACTAGACTCATCAGAAAAATACCACAATATGAGCATATTCCAATAATAGCACTTAGTGGTGATATTTCTACTGATGATATTCAAAATATGTTAGATGCAGGGATGGAAGCTCATCTTGAAAAACCTTTAAAATTAGATGCTTTTTATGACATCCTGTACAGCTATACTAGTGATGAAAAAATGATTTCAGATAGTAATAAAATTAAAAAAAGTATAGAATTTGATATTTATCGAGGATTAGAGATTTGCGGTAACGACAAAGAGTTTTATCTTGAAATATTAAATGATTTTATAACAAATTATGAGGATGCATCACAAAAAATTCAACAGTTTTTAAGTGAAAGAAATAGTATAGATGCAGATAAAATGCTTTTAGATATTTTAGGACTTGCTGCCAATATTGGTGCAGAGCATTTGCACTCAGCAACATTGGAACTAAAAAGAACCATAGCAAATCCTCAAGATTTAGAGTACATAGATGCTCTTAAAAAGTTTAAACGTTCTCTAGCTCATATCTCTGAGCTAATCAAAGCATACAAAGATAATAGCTAAGTTTATCTATCTAGTTTGTCCACTTCCATAAATTTTAAATTTGTAAGTTGTTAGTCCTTCTATGCCCATTGGTCCACGAGCATGAAGTTTATTTGTACTTATTCCAACCTCTGCTCCAAATCCGAACTCTCCACCATCAGTAAATTGTGTTGAGGCATTTAGATAGACACAAGCAGAATCAACACCATTTAAAAATATCTCTGCATTTGTATAATTTTCAGTAATGATTGCATCTGAATGTGCTGAACCATACTCTTGTATGTGCTTTATTGACTCTTCAACATTTGAAACTATTTTTATAGATAAGATATTGTCAAGATATTCTGTTTGAAAATCATCCTGTGTAGCCAATTCAACATCTATAATTTTTTGACCCCTCTCACATGCTTTTAATTGTGTACCGAGCTTATCATATTCAGTTTTTAATAATGGCAATACTTTATTTGCAATATCTTCATGTACTAAAAGTGTTTCCATCGCTCCACATATACCAACTCTTCTACATTTTGCATTTACGGACACTGCAATAGCTTTATCTATATCTGCATCTACATCAATATATGTATGACATAAACCTTTATCATGCTTAATTACAGGTACTGTTGCATTATCACTAACATATTTTATAAGTCCAGCTCCACCACGAGGGATAATCAAATCTACATACTTATCCATTTTAATTAGTTTTGCTACACCTTCACGAGAACTATCAGGAATTAAAGAGATAAGTGAAACAGGTAAATCATTTCTACTTAAAACAGCTTGAAGAACCTTAGCTATGGCTACATTAGAATTTTCAGCTTCTTTTCCACCTTTTAAGATACAAACATTTGAACTTTTAAAACAAAGTGCAGCAGTATCACTTGTTACATTTGGACGTGACTCATAAATAATCCCAATAACACCAATAGCAATACTAACTTTTTCAATTTTCATATTAGTATCTGTAATCCAGCCATCAATAACTCGTCCAACTGGCTCTTTTAACGCAGATATATCTTCTATAGCTTTAGCCATTGCATCAATTCGTGCTTCATTTAAAAGCAACCTATCCATAAGTGCAGATGAAAGATTATTTTTTTCACCAGCAGACATATCAAGTGCATTTGCTTCAAGTAAATCCATAGTATTGCTTCTTATAGCATTTGCCATCTCTTTAAGTATTCGATTTTTTTCAGCACCACTTATTGTTGAGAGTATTCTACTCCCACTTTTTGCTTCTTTTAAAAAATTTTCCATTCTTCACGCCTTAAATTTATTAATGCTATAATATCATAAAAAAATTAAGGCACTTCATGAACACTATCACTTTTATCGGAAATGGAAATATGGCACTTAGTATTGCTAAGGGTTTAAAAGATAATTATAAACTTGAAATAGTTGGTAGAGATTTAGAAAAACTAGATAAATTTGAAGTAGATGTTGGTGTAAAAATAGATAAAGCTCTCATGAGCAACTTTGATATCGAAAATAAAACTATTATTCTTTGTGTAAAACCTGCAAATGTTGAAGAAATATCAACTAAGTTCAAAGGAAAAGCAAGAGTTATTTTTTCAGTTTTAGCAGGAACAACTGTTGGAAAATTAAAACAACATCTAAATACAAATGCAGTAGTTAGATGTATGCCAAATCTTGCTGCTAGTGTTTCAAAATCTATGACTACACTTACTGGTGATGATAGTTTTAAAGATGAAGCACAAACTCTCATGAACGCCATTGGTTCAACTCTATGGTTATCAAGTGAAAAAGAGCTTGATATCGCGACAGCTCTTGCTGGAAGTGGTCCAGCTTATCTTACACTTATTGCAGAAGCACTTACAGATGGAGCAGTAAAACAAGGAATGAAACGCGCAGATGCTATGACAACAATGCGTGGATTATTTGCTGGCTTTGGTGAACTTATACAAAATGAGCATCCAGCACTTCTAAAAGATGCTGTCATGAGTCCCGGTGGAACTACTGCCGCGGGCTACTCAGCACTTGAGAGTGGAAACGTAAGAGCTTCATGTATAGATGCTATACAAAAAGCTTATCAAAGAGCTACAGAACTGTAAAATACAAAAAGTATTTTATAGAACTAATAAATATTAGTGTTGAAGGTTTTATGCAAAAGCCAGTATCTTTTGAACAAATATCAGAAGTATTAAAAATAGTATATTCAAGTCTTAGCAATAACAATATTATAAATTTAACTTTCTTAAGCTACTTGAGAATTTAAACTTTGCAGTTTTTCAGCTAACCACATTTTTATAACAGCTTGTCTGCTTACACCAACATGTTTTGCTTCTTTGTCTAATGATTGTATCATCCAACTAGGAAAATCAATATTTACTCTCTTTGGCTCTTCGTTTATCATTTTAATATTTGATGTATCAAAATAATCTAATATATCTTCTTGATTTTCATCAAATATTTTATCTATTTCTGATGCTTTCATAAAGTTTCTTCTCCTTATCTCTTGATCTGCTTACAGATATAATTCTAATATTTTTATCTCTATATGCAATAATAGCAGTATAATTTTTAGAATCGATTTTTCCTAAAACTAAAAATCTTTCTTCATCTTCACTTTGTGGAGATGGTAATTCAAAAGCATATGGGTCTTCCCATAATTTTTGAGCTTCTTGAAAATCAATTCTATATTTTTCTTTGTTTATGCTACTTTTATGTTTATTATATTCAAATATCATATTAAAACTATACCATAATTATAATTAAATTCGATTTCTAAGAAGATTTTTGAATGGTATGTAACGGTTGTCGTGAGCAATAATTTTCCTTTAGGTAAATTATTCGTTCCTCGTATTTGTTAGACTTTGTGTTTAGTTAGCTATAAAAGTAAATCATTAATATTATCTTGAAATATATTATCTCTATGATATTTCAAATAATTTTCTCTATCTTCAGGATAGATTTTCATTTTATTTTTTGCATTTGGATTAATACTTAATTTTTCCCATGTGTACGGAGTTAGTTGGGTTCCACAAATGAGTTCACCTTTATCTGTAAATGTTATATATCCTTGGTCAAAAAGCTTATCGTATGTTGGGGATAAAGCTAGACCATTTAAGTAATCACTAGCTTCTTGTTGATTGTTTTCACTAATACATGCCGCATACGGTTTTATATGGCTTGCTATTAATAATCTTTCATCAGAAATTTTAGTGAATGGACATTGTGGCATATGGTTTATTACTTCTTTTCTATATTTTTGAGCACCATCTCTAGATTTCCCTTTTTTAGGTATGACTTTTTCTTTAGATGATGTTTCATCTTGTATTTGTAGTGCAAGTTTTGGGTGCATCGTAGATCTAAACTGATAGTCTAATAAGATTCTAAAGTAAAAAGAAGGATTATCAGAATCTACACCTTCATTAGATGGAACTATTTTTAAAATAGATAAGTAACTTATACTAGGTAAAATCAATTCTCTCCAAAGAGACCAAATTGTATCATCAGACCTAATATAACCTCTATTTTGTTTTTGAGATAAATTGTCCGACGCATCATATATACTAAATTGTATTTTTTCAGAAGGAAGGCTAGAAACTTTTTTTAGTCGCTTATCAAAGTATTGACTAATATCATTATGATAATGCTGTTCTTGTGTTAAATATTCAGTTTTAGCATCTTGTAGATATTTTAGAAGATTTGTTTTACTAAAAAAACAGTTTTTATCTTGAATTATTGCACCACTTTTTCTAGCAGAATTAATTGTTTTCCATCCATTTTTATTTGAATCCGAATGCTCTAATCCCCAAGTATCATAGTTGAAAAAGTGAGACATCTTTTTACCAATATCACCTTTATATGAGCCAATGTGCTTTTTTGCTTCACCATTACCTTCATATTGTGCCAATTTATTTTTATTTTGAATAAAACTATCTTCTGCTCTAAAATTTTGAATAGAATCTACAACAAAATATTCTACATTATTAATTTTAATCTTTTGAAAATCACTCATATACTATTCTCCAAATTTACTTATATCCATCTCTTTTAAAATTGCTATTAAAACATCAACAACAATACTATTACCAGCTTGTCTATACATTTGAGTATCACTAACAACTTGTTTAAAACCATCTCCAAAACCCATCAATCTCAAACATTCAGTTGGTGTTAGCTTTCTTATTCTGCCTTTATTATGAGTAACATAATTATCAACTCCTGCTCTGTGCATTTTATGCATAGATTGTAAAAGTGGTCTTGCTACTTCTAGGTCTGTTTTAGTTGAAGTTTTAAAATTTTTTGTTCCACCAGCCAATACATAAGTTTTTACTTTTTCAGAAAGATAGTATTTTTCTTCAACTTCTTTTATATCAAAAACAAATTCATTGAACTCTTGTTGACTTTTTTGTTCATATATAAAATCACCATGCCAATTAAATTGCTGATTGGCTTTTTGGCAAAGAGCTATATTTCCATTAATTTGAGTGTATCTTTTTTTTCTATTTTTGGAACTTGTTACAAATTTTACACCTTTTTCTTTCAGATAATATTTGCTATCTATATAATCTTCTAAAAAATCTTGCATTGTATGTTGTAGTTCTATAGGTTCTGGAAAATTAAAATCAATTGAATTATCTAAGAAACCAACAACAAATATTCTTTCTCTATGTTGAGCCATACCATAGTTTTTTGCATTTAAAATTTTATGTGAATATTTATAACCAAGCTCATCAAATGTCGCGAGAATTGTTTCAAAGGTATTTCCTTTGTCGTGATTAGTCAACCCCTTAACATTTTCATATATAAAAACTTTTGGTTGACTCTCTTTAACTACTCTTGCAAACTCATAAAATAATGTTCCTCTTGTATCGGCAAATCCTTTTCTTTTTCCAATCATAGAAAAAGATTGGCAGGGACTTCCACCAACAAGTAGGTCTATTTTATTTTTATATTTATTACCATCAATATTAATAACATCGCTATACCAATTTTCTTCTGATATTTTATAGTTCTCAAAATAGCTTTGTTTTACAAACTTATCATTATCACTTGCAAAAATTATTTTAGTTGATAGTTTTAATCTTTTTAAAGCAAATTCAACTGCTCCTATTCCGGAAAACATTGTTGCAAGTCTTATCTTTGCATTTGGATTAGATAATTTTTTTTTGTTCCACATAGTTTTTGAAAAATCTAATTTTTGTTTTATATTTAAGTGAAGATAATTTGAGTCTATTTTTAAAACTTTATCAGTTTGCTCATTGGGAAGTTGCTTAAATTCTAAGTCTCTGTTTATTATATTATTATGCAGCATTTTAGCAACCTTTTATTCTATCTAATTTAGTATTATACAGTTTATATAATTTAAGTATAAATAAATTGACAAATTGACATATAATTTTCTTTTAGTAATATTATATATAGACTAGCCTTAATATTGACAAATAACACTCATCCATAATAAGTGTTAATTATCTGTATTTATTTAAAACACGAAACAAGAATAAAAATAGCTTACTGTTCTTAAAAACATAATGATAGCTAATTGCTATATATATAAATAAACCACTTAATATTTGCAGATAAATTAACAACAAATGAAAAAGTTTTAATATCTTCAGGAAGAGGTATCGGAATGAGTGCAATTTTAAGTGAAGTTAAAAAACTTGATGGAAATATAAAAATAGATACTGATATAGGTAAAGGTGTTAAATTTACCTTTACACTACCATTAAAACTATAAAAACTTAAGTATCTCTTCTTCTATCTTTTCTTTTTCAATTATAGTTTTTTGAGTTACTTCTTTTGAAAATAACCCTTTTACCATTGCTGGTATTTCTAAAGAAGCTACTCTTGAAATTGACTCCAATGCTTCTATATCTGCTGTATCAATTTCACCTGTTAATGCATTTGCAATAACTGGTGAAAATTTTGTCCATTCTGCAGTTGAGTAAGCTATGGTTTTTATGTCTGGATTTGAGCAAGTCTCGTATGTTTTCATACAAGTTGCAGTATGAGGATCCATAAGATAACCATCATCACGAAAAGTATCTCTTATATATTTTTTACCCTCATCTCCTGTACAAAAATCAGCATCAAAACACTCTTGAAGTTTAGCTAATTCATCTTTTTTAAGCTCATAAAAATTATACTTATCTAAAGTATCCATTAGTTCTTTAGTTCTAATTGCTCCAAAAAGATCATATAAAACTCTTTCCACATTTGAAGATTTCAAAATATCCATAGCTGGTGAGGTTGTACCAACAACACTACAGCCTCTTATGTCATATTTACCAGTTTTAATTAGTCTTGTTAAAACATTGTTTTCATTTGATGAGATTATAATTTTTTCAACTGGAAGTCCCATTTTACAAGCATAGTAACCACCAAGAGCATTACCAAAGTTTCCACTTGGAACATTTAAGTAAACTTTTTCACCCATTTTTACAGCATCTTGACGTACTAACTCTAAATATGAGTGAATATGATAAACAATTTGAAAAATTATACGTCCAAAGTTTACGGAGTTTGCAGCAGATAGTGAAATATTTTTAGCTTTTAAATCTGCTTTAAAATCCTCAGAAGCTAAAAGTCTTTTTAGAGCAGCTTGTGCATCATCAAAAACACCATTTATACCTATAACTTTTAGATTTTTTGCATCTTCTGTAACCATTTGTAGTCTTTGTACATCACTTGTTCCACCATCTGGGTAAAGACAAGCCACCTGAACATTTGCACGATTTTTAAATGTTTCGAGTGCTGCTGGACCAGTATCCCCACTTGTAGCAGCTAAAATAAGATAGTTTTCATTACGCTTTTGAGCGATAGAAGATAAAACTACACCAAATGGTTGAAGAGCCATATCTTTAAATGCACGAGTTGGCCCATGATAAAGTTCTGATACATAAAGATTTTCTTTTACTTTTACAACAGGAACAGGATTTGATGGATCATCAAACTTATCATAAAGACTTAATGCTTCTTGTATAACTTCATCATCTATATCTATCTCAAAACGTTTTAACATATCTGCTGATAATTCTTTATATGAAGAGTTAAGATGTTTAGTTAAAAATTCTTCACCTAAATTTGGTAAACTCTCAGGAACATAAAGCCCACCAAAAGAAGCTATAGGACTAAGTATAGCTTGTGAAAATGTTACATTTTGAAGATTGTTTTCATCGTTTGTACGAGTTTGGATAAAGTTCATATTTTTCTCTATAATTTATTTTTGAAATTATATCAAAATTTGTACTATTTAATTACTTAAAAAGTCTTATTGGATTTATGTGATAAGATTTTTGAGTAACTTCAAATATCAACTCATCACTTACACGCCCTATGGTATAACCTTTTTTAACCCTTTTACCCTTTTTTATATCTGGGCTTATTTGAGATAAATTTGCATAAATAGTATGTAGTCCATTACTATGCTCAATAATTACAATATTATCAAGTACTGCTGTTTTATCTGCATAGATAACTTTTCCATTAAAAACAGTTTTAACTTTTGTATTTTTCTCTTTTGGTTTTAGTGAGATTGATTCATTAAAAACTTTAATCCCATAAATTGGATCTTTATATGTCCCATACTTTTTTGTAATTGTGTATGGAGAAAATGGTGCTATAGTTTTTTTACCTTTATATTTTTTAGTTTTTACAGCTTGGTAAGAACTACCATGTTTTTTAACTGTTGGTAAATCTTTATCTGAAATAATTTGTTTAGATTTAAAAGCTTCTGCCCTATCTTTTTCCTCTTTTGCTTTTTTAATCTCATCTATTTTTATAATATTTAATTTTGCCAAAGTTCTTTTAAGCAAATCTTGCTGTTTTAAGATGGCTTTCAATTCTTTTTTATATGTTGATTTTGCTATTTTTAATTTTTTCAAATCTTTTTTTACTTTTGTTTGAGCAGATAAAACTTTTTTTCTTTTTTTATCTATACTTGATATAGATTTTTGTAAAGCACTTGTCATATCACTTAGCATATTTATATTTTTAGAATTTATAAAAAATTGTTTATTTAATTTTTTAATAGATTTTTTTGAATTTTTTAGCATTATTCTAAAAACCTCAAATTCTATCATTGATTCTTCACTTGAAGTGTATTCTTCCTCAAGTATAACAGATAAAGAAACACTTTGAGCAATCATAAAAACCAACTCTTGTTCAAGTTTTTGTGATGTTTGTTGAAGATTTGTTTGAGTTATACTAAGAGTATTTAATTGTTTTTTATTTGCATCATAGCTACTCTCTTTTTCTTTTAGTTCATTTTGCAAATTTTTAAGATATTTTTGAAGTTTTGAGAGTTCTCTCTTTTGTTTCAAAATTGCTTTTGCATTTTTAGCCATTTTTTTATTAATATTTTTATGGTTTTTACTATAAGAGCTTATTTTTGAACTAGTCTTTTTTATTTTACCATCAACACTAGTATTTGCATCTAAATTAAAAAATACTAAGGTAAAAAGAATAAGTAAACGAATCATACCTCTTCTTTATGTCCAATAACAATTAATGATGCAAGTAAAATAGATATGCTCATAGAAACTGCTAATAATATAAGTGCATCTTGAATTTGATTAAAAATTACAATATTTATGCCAATATCATCAAACTGCTCTAATAACCAAGGAGAAGATGAAGCATACGTAAAAGCAATAAAAGCTAATATTGTAGCAATAAAAGCATCGACAATAGCAAGTCTAAACAAAACAGCTGAACGAAGCCATAGGGCTGCTCCAAAAAGTCCCATTATACTCATTCGTTCATTATGTTTATATTGCCAAATTCTCAACTCTTTTAAAATTAATAATGTAGTTACAATAAAAACAACTATGGAAAAAACCAACACTACATTTTTGAACAAAAGTAAAAGTTTATATGTAGCATCATGATTGTGTGAAAAATTTTCAACTTTTGTTATTGACGAGTTATTTAACAAATCTTTTGTTAATTTTTTAAGCTCTTTGGTACTTGGATAATATGCTAATTTTAGTTTATAAAACTTTGGTAATGCCAGTTTTAATAACTCTCTATTTTCCTTTTTCATATCTTTGTTTAATCTTTGTATGACAGAATCAGGTGATAATTCATCTACATTTTTTATAAGTTTATTTATGGAAAATATATTTTCATGACTTAGTTTTTTTTGTGAAACTGCAATAACAGAATAATTTGTAGAAAGGTTGATTTTGTAAGCATCTATGGAACGATCAACAATAAAAAAAACTTGAATAGATAAAAGTATACTAAGTAAAGCAATAACTAATGATAAATGATTTTTAATTGACTTCATTTATTCTCCCATATTCTATATGAAAGTGCTTATAATCTACGCCTAGATTTTGGGGAATATTATGAGTAACTACAATAACTGTAGTATTTAACTGCTCATTTGCACCCTCTAAAAGTTTCCAAATTAAATTTGCTGAATAATCATCAAGATTTCCCGTTGGTTCATCTGCTAAGATTAAGATAGGGTTATGTGCTAAAGCTCTAGCCATCGCTGCACGCTGTTGTTCCCCACCACTTAATTCTAGTGGAAATTTTTCTGCTTGATGACTTAACCGTACATGTTTTAAAAGCTTATCTACTTGATTATCTGCTACACTTTTTACATAACCATTAATCAAAAGTGGAAGCATTATGTTTTTAACAATACTCCACTCTTTAACAAGTTTATAGTCTTGAAATACTATCCCAATATGACGTCTTAAGAAGTTTAACTTTGAATTAGATACTTTTTTTAACTCAACTCCACCAACAACTAAACTTCCCTGTTTTGGCTTTAATGCCCCGTAAAGTGATTTTAGCAAGGTTGATTTACCACTACCACTAGCCCCTGTTATAAAAACAAAACTACCAGAATTTATATCAAAATTTGCTTGATTAATGATGGTTTCATCATTTGAGTAAGAAAGGGATAAATCTTTAGCTATTATAACTTTATCCATGAAGTACCTTATCTAAAAATGTATGTGCTGTGAGATTACTTTTTGATTTAAGTGGCTGAGATGGAAAATATGAAGCAACATTATCTTTAATAATCAAAAATAGGTGTTCAGGTCTATCAAAACTACCCATTGATAAACGAAGCATAACACCAGCATCTATATTGTAAACTCTCTCAAAATGGATAAATCCACCATCAAACTTTTGCGTTTGTTTATGCAGAGTTTTTATATCTTCATGAGCTAAGTTTACTTTAGAAAACTCAAAAGAACCATCTATATTTAAACAAACTGATTCCTCTTCATTTATCATAGTAATATCATAAATATTTTTCTCCATCTTTTTCCATCTATCTTCATACTTAGATGTAACTTCAATATCTTTATTTTTATTTATATGCAGTACAGTTTTGTTAAAATTTATAAATGTTTCATAAGAGTAAGCATAGTAATTTTCACTATCTGTACGAAGTTCAAGTTGTCCAGCAACTTTTAAAACTCTTCTTGATTCTTCAATAAATGAAGTAGATATAACTCGTCTATGTGGTTTTTTATCCCAAGGTACAGGAAAATGAACATATATTTTCCCCACTATATTTGAGGGAATTAACTCCATAAAAAGTCTTGCATCATAATCAAGTAAATAAATATTATCTAACTCTTGAATGCTGATTTGCTTAAGCACTTGTTCAATAGATGGTCTATGAATCTCAATACCAATAAATAAAACATCTCTATTATTTGCAGCTTGGTGAAGTAAATGCCTACCTGAACCAAAACCAACCTCTATTCTAAGTTCTTTATCTGTACTAAAAGAGTCTGCAAAATATTCTATATTTTTTAAAGCAGTTACTTCATGAAGATGGATATTTTTTTTATTATCTGGCACGTTTGAACTAAGCACTTCTAAATTTGCCAATTTTGCATAAGCCAAAAGTGCTTTATGAACACTATAAATAGATGCGGGTCTTGTTAACTTATCTGATTTTAAAAGTATTTTATTTTCATCTTGACGAACTAATAAAAAGAATTCATCTTCATCTAAAGAAACTGCTATTAGTCTTTCTTCATTATGATTTGCATTATCTGCTATAAAATTAAAAAAAACTCCATCTTCTTGTGATGGAAACTCTACTTCTTTAAATTCACTTATATGTAGATGTGGCATAACTTCCTTACCTATTGTTGCATATCAGTTTGCACTAATGCTGGTGTTTCTAACATAACTTCAATGCTTGCATCTGATTTAATCCCATTTTCATCTACACTAAATACTTTATAATAGTAAGTTTTTGCATTTTCTATAGAAGAATCAATAAATTCTAAATCTCTTATTCCCTCAAAATCTTCCGTCAATTCTTTAAACATACTTTTTTTATATCTTTTTTGAACTACATAAGATTTCACTCTAGCATCTGCTGATTTACCCCAAGATATTTTAATAGCACTATCTAAAAGCTGTGCTTCTACCAATAATGGTGCCATTGGTTTACCCAATGTTGTACCTTGGATAGAATGATTTGAACTAACACTCTCTAATTCATCTTTATCTACTACTCCAACTCTATAAAAATACTGTTTTGCATCTTCATTTATCTCATCAATATAAACATTATCATTTATATTTGCTATATATTCATAAGTTCCATCAACATTTTTAGCTCTATAAATTTTATATACTAAAAAGTCTTTTACATCACTTGGTGACCATCTTATCTCTATTTTTTTAGCTAAATTTGTAGTTGCTGTTATGTTTTGAACATCATGAGGCAACTCTTTTGTTATCACTTTAACTTCCTCACTAGGTTTAGATTTCAAACCATCGTAAGTTACACAACGTATTCTATAAATGTAAGTAAATCTATCTTTTAATTCTTTGTCTATAAACTCAGCACTAAGTCTTCCATCAACAGTAACTACATCCGTCCAAACATTTTCTTCCAATGTTCTTCTTTGAATTATGTAAGATTTCACTCTTTCATTTGTATGTGGTCTCCACAATATTTTTGCAGATCTTGGCATACCTTGTATGCTATGAATCCAAGTTACAGAATCAATAACTGGTAATGATGATGCTACAAAAACCTTACTTCTTAAACCCTCTGCTTGTGAAGAAAAAGTTTTAAAATAATAATTATATTTTTTATTTGGCTCAACATTAGTATCTAAAAAGTGTGTTGGGAAACGGCTATTTACAGTATCGTAGTAATCAGAATCAACTTCTTTTTTATCTAAATCAACTCTATAAATATATATACCCTTAACTCTTTGGTCACTTATTCCTTCCCATTCAAGAGCAATAGCTGTCATATCACTTTTAACTCCATTTTGTGTTAAAGTGATTACAGGTAATGTTTTATCTACTACTGCTTCTTTTTTAGGTGTAGGTTTAGATCCACAACCACTAACTATCAGTAGTGAAACTGTTAAGAATGTTACTAGGTTCAATAACTTCATTAATTTGCTCCAAATTAAATTTTGTATTTATATACTCGCTCATGTAGGCATCAAAAGGTGCAACAAAAGAAAGTTCTTTTTTACTCGTTGGATGAATAAAATATATCATATAAGCGTGTAGCAAAATTCGTTCCGATTTCTCTTGTTTTGGGCTTATTCCATAGATATGATCACCAATAATATGTCTATTGTTTGTTTCAAGATGTACACGAATTTGATGTGTACGACCAGTAAAAAGTTTACAAGCTACAAGTTGATTTTTTTCATCATTACAAAGTGCTAAATTTGAAAACATAGTTTTAGCATATTTTCCAGTATTATCAACACAAGCCATTTTTAAACGATTATGTTGACTTCTTGATATATGTTTTTCTATAACTGTAATATCATCTTTTAAAGGTGGGTTTAGTACCGCTAGATAATAACGTCCCATACTTTTATCTTGAAGTTGCTCTGAGAGGAACTCATGAGCTTCATTTGTTTTTGCAACAATCATAGTTCCACTAGTACCTTTATCAAGTCTGTGAACTATTCCATGACGTTCTTCACCACTAATTGTTGAAAGTCTAATTCCTTTGTGTTTTAACCAATCAACTAAAGTAGCCTCTTTTACACTTGGCGCTGGATGAACAGTTAATCCAGTTGGTTTATTGATAACTAAAACCTCATCATCTTCATATAAAATTTCTACATCAAAGTCAATATCTAATGCTGCTTGTTTCTCAACATAAGGAAATTCTACTCGTATATTTTGTTCTAATTTTAGTTTTACACCTGGGCGTGAAACAAGCTTATCTTCAACATATACACACTCTTTTTTTATTAGTTGTGCAATTTGTGAACGACTTTGGTTTATTTGTTGTGCTAAAAAAGTATCTAAACGCTCTACTTTATCGCAAATATAGTTCTTTGTTTGGGGCATATCTTCAACCTTTATGATACAATTTCGTATTTTATTTTGGAGTTATAAACTTGTGGAGAATTGATAAGCGTATTTTAGCACAATTTGATTTTTTTTCAATCATTTTAATCATTCCGCTCATAATTATCTCACATTGGCTCATTGGTGAGGTTGTTCCAGCCCTAGCACAGAAGCAAACAGCCTATGTAACTATTGCCACATTAGTAGCAATTGGTGTATTTTTACTCCCAATTAGACGCATGAGTTGGTTAATTCCTCTTATTTATTGGGTAAATATTGCTTTATTACTTGCTGTAGAGTTTTTTGGTCATGCAAGACTTGGAGCGCAAAGATGGATAGAAATTCCATTTATAAATGCAACCATTCAACCCTCAGAGTTTGTAAAACCTGCTTTAATTTTAATGCTTGCTTATCTTATTCATAAACGTCCACCACCAGTTAGTGGATATAGATTAAAAGATTTTTTAATTCTTAGTGCTTACATACTTTTACCATTTATTTTAATTGCTAAAGAACCAGACTTGGGTACAGCGCTTGTTTTATTACTCATTGGTTATGGAGTTTTATTTTTTATTGGAGTATATTGGAAAATTTGGGCTGTAATTCTTGGTGCCATTGCCCTGCTCTCACCTATTACATACAAATTTGGTCTTCATGATTATCAAAAAGTTCGTATCCATGATTTTTTAAGCGATAAACCATCTTACCATGTTCAACAATCCATAATTGCTATTGGTTCAGGTGGTTTAACTGGAAAAGCAAAAGATGAAGCAACCCAAACACAAATGAGATTTTTACCAATATCTACAAGTGATTTTATATTTGCATTTTTAGTAGAGAGGACTGGTTTTTTAGGCTCATTAGCCGTTATATTAATCTATGTTTTACTTATACTTCACCTACTTAGTTTAAGTATTTTCAACAAAGATTACTACATAAAAGTTGTAACTATTGCTATTGCTTTTATGATTTTTATATATATGGGAGTAAATATTGCCATGACTATTGGTTATGCACCAGTAGTTGGACTTCCCCTACCTATGTTTAGTTATGGTGGGAGTAGTCTTTTAAACTTTTTTATTTTATTTGCAATTATGCAAAATCTTATCACCTTTAGGTACAAAGATATGTATGACAATAGAGGGACAAAAAGTTTTGTTTAAATACTTTTATTTATTATTTGATACAATAAACATTACTTATAAATAAGGATTAACATGAAAATTATAATAAGCATATTTTTAGCATTTAGTATTGCTAATGCATCTATAAAAATATATAAAAATAAAGCAGAACTTACATACACTCCAAATTCTAAATTTATAGGTTTTAATAAAAATCTAACTGCCTCAAGTATTGATGGTGATATTAAAATATTCAAAGGTTCATGTCATGATAGCAATATTGATATTTGCAAAAGTATCAATAAATTATCAGTCTTAAATAGTAACAAAGAAACTCTAATAAGAGAAAAAAATGTGCTAAAACATCTACTGGATAATTTTTATAGTGATTATAAAAGTGCTAAAATAGATATGGATTATATTACTCAAGCAAGTCAATCTATAAAAAAAATAGATGAACAAATAAATGTAAATAACATTAAAATACAAAATTTAAAACAAACTATAAATCTACCAGTAGAAAGACCTTTTTACTTTAACAAAGTATATAAAGATAAAGTAAAGTTAAATTTTAGCGGTATCTCTTTTTATAGTAAATATATTTTAGATATTGATAAGCAAAAGTTACAACACGCACTACACATTAAAAATAATTCAGGTGTAGATATTAAAAAAACAACAGCTTATTTATTTGAAACAAATAACCATGCGACTACATCTAACACAGCTTTTAGAGTATCTACAGTAAGTAAAAGAAACACTACTAATATTAAGAAAAGATATAGAGATGCAATGCCGATGGTAAGTAGTATGGCTGTTAATGTAAACTATAAATCAGCGCCAATTATTCAAAAAACACAAACAAGAAATTTTAAAATACAAAATTTTTCTTTAAAATCTGATGCTATTGAGAAAAAGTTTATAGTTAATTCTAAAAAAGTAAAAATCAAAGAGCAAACTATTTGGCGTACTTGGCAAAATAAAGTTTTTATTGAGGGTTCTTTCCCTATAGTTGATGCTATAGAAAATAAACGAATAGATATTATTTATAAAAATGCTCTTATAAAAAATAATTTTATTCGTTTAGATAAAAATAGACAAATTTTCAATATAGTTCAAGAATATGACATAAAAGTAAAAAGTAAAAAAATTCCAACATATACTGAGAGCAAAGGTCTTTTTAACTCAGATACTATGACTAAAACAACTAAAAAGCTACAAGTTACAAATATGTCTAACAAAACAAAAAAACTTACTATTTATAGTAAAATTCCAGTATCTACAGATGAAGATATAGAAGTTGTACTTAACTATTTTAAAAATTCTAAAAATAAAAATAAAAATATAAAACATAATAAGAAAAATGGAAAGCTAATCTTACAAACACAACTAAAAGCAAAAGAAAGTAAAGAGTTTACTTATGAGTACACTATTAAACACCCTAAAAAAATCAAAGTATTTATAAGGAACTAATATCAATAAACTTATAAACCAACTAGATTTAAACGACCACATATCTGCATTTAAAAGCTTTTTTTCTCGTAAAAGTGAACTTTATATTGAGGGTGATCAAGAACTTCATTTTAGATATATTAAAGCACTTGATAAACTTGAGTTTAAAGCACCACCAAAAGTAACTGACTTTTTTACTATAAAAGGGCATCTCAAAAAACATGGTATTTTAAACTTTGAACAAATTTTTGAAATAGTAAAAGTAGTCCGCTATTTTCGTTATTTTAAAAATCGTGAACTTGATGGAATTATTGGTCAATGGATGGAAAAATTTATCATAGAAGATAAATTTTTAGAAATTGAAAAGTATTTCACTCATGATGGAAAATTTGATGAGAACCTTGATGAACAACTTTATGGTTTATCTCAGCGCATAAAAGAACATAAAAACAATATGAGCGGTTCATTAAAAAGGCTTATGTCAACATCTAAGTTATCTTCATACCTTATAGACACTCAAATCCATCTTCTAAATGATGAAGAATGTGTCTTAGTTCGTGGTGGTTTTAACCATGTCCTAAAAGGTGCGGTTATTGGTCGAAGTACAAGTGGTGGTTTTTTTGTTGCACCTGATTCCATACTAAAAGCAAAAGAGCAAATTCGCTATATAAACCAAGAGCGTGAAACTATCTTTTATACTTATGCAAAAGAGTTCTCATCTAAATTAGCAGAATTACAAACATTTATAAACTTCATGGATAAAGAGTTTACAAAGTTTGATAACTACCAAGCTAGAGTTTTATTTGCTCGCTCATGTAACCTACAAATCATAAAAAGTAAAAAAGATTCTAAAATAGTTTTAAACAGTTTTATCCACCCTGCACTATCAAATGCAAAGCCAATTCATGTAGATTTTTCTAAAAATATTTTAATGGTTACAGGTGTAAATGCTGGTGGTAAGACAATGCTTTTAAAATCCATCTTAGCATCTACATTTATGGCAAAATACATAATACCTATGAAGATAAATGAGAACAAATCTCATCTAGGTAGTTTTAAAAATATTTTAGCAATCATTGATGACCCTCAAAATGTAAAAAATGATATTTCAACCTTTGCTGGACGTATGCAAGAATTTTCTCGTATCTTTTCTCATAGGTCAGCACTTGTTGGTGTTGATGAAATTGAGCTTGGAACAGATAGCGATGAAGCTGCAGCACTTTTTAAAGTTATTTTAGATGACTTGATTAAAAAAGGTCAAAAAGTAGTAGTTACAACTCATCATAAAAGACTTGCCGCACTTATGGCTGATAGGGATGATGTTGAGCTTATGGCTGCTATTTATGATGAAGAATTACGTAAGCCTACTTATGAATTTATGCAGGGGATTATTGGTAAATCTTATGCCTTTGAAACTGCAAGTAGATATGGTATATCAAATTCCATAGTTAATGAAGCCAAAAATGTTTATGGTGATAATAGCGAAAAACTAAGCTTATTAATTGAAAGAGGCTCACAACTTGAACGTGAACTAAAACAAAAACATAGAAAAGTTGATGAAAAGTTAGAAGACTTACAAAGAAAAGAACTAGATATAAAAGCTCAAAGAGAAAAACTTTTTGCCGAACTTGAAGAACAACGCTCAGCTTTAAAAAATTCTTATGCCGTAGCAATAAATGAAGCGAAAACTGCAGCTCGTGCTGGTGATACAAAAGCCATACATCGTGCTATGAATAAGGCAAATAAAAAACTACCCAACGAGAAAAAAGAAAAACAAGTTCAAAATTATGAATTTAAAGTTGGAGATCAAGTTAAGTACCACTCACAAAAAGGCACTATTGTTTCTATGAAAGGTAAAAAAGATGCTACCATTGAAGTTGAAGGTATGCGTGTTCATGTAAAAACAAAAAGTCTTAAACCAACACAAATTATAAAAGTAAAACCTAAAACAAATGTAACTGTACAAGTTGAAAAAAGAAGTGGTTTAAAATGTGACCTTCATGGTATGCGTGCAGATGAAGCTACAGATGTACTAGATAAATTTCTCTCTGATGCTCTCATGAATGGTTGGGATGAAGTCATAATTTACCATGGAATTGGTACTGGTAAACTATCTTACGCTGTTAAAAATTTTCTAATAGCACATCCACGTGTAAAAGGCTTTGATGATGCCCCTCAACATCTAGGTGGATTTGGCGCTAAAATAGTAATGCTTTAAGTGATTATTTAGATATAATTTCAAAAAAATTTCAAGGTCTAAAATAATTGTTTAATCTTAAAAAATACTCATCAAAAAATATCAAAAATGATATTCTCTCAGGATTAGTTGTAGCTGTTGCTTTAGTTCCAGAAGCAATAGCATTTTCATTTATCGCAGGTGTTAGCCCAATCGTTGGATTATATACTGCATTTATTCTTGGACTAATCACATCACTTATTGGTGGTAAAGCAGGAATGATATCTGGTGCGACTGGTGCTGTTGCTATTGTTTTAGTTGGTCTTGGAGTTGAGGCAACATCTCTTTTAGAAGCACAAGGTCTGGCAAGACAAGAGGTAGCTATGGGTGTACTTCACTATATCTTGCTAACTACTGTTTTAGCTGGTATTATCCAAATAAGTATTGGGGCATTAAAACTTGGTAAATTCATCCGTCTTGTTCCAACCCCTGCAATTCATGGTTTTGTAAATGGTCTTGCTATTGTAATTGGAACTGCACAATTTAAATTTTTTGAAGGTCAAGGTTATATGATGTATATATTAGTAGCTTTAACAATGGCTATTATGTATATACTTCCAAAATTTACGAAAG
>Ga0256826_1000074_pt1 | contig 47291 bp, 42 predicted proteins | sample CV79metaG_FD_185975 | JGI IMG/M metagenome (GOLD analysis project Ga0256826, IMG submission 185975) | Hydrothermal vent microbial communities from East Pacific Rise, Pacific Ocean - CV79 | ecosystem: Environmental > Aquatic > Marine > Hydrothermal vents | place: Pacific Ocean: East Pacific Rise...
TCTAGACCCTTTAAATAGGTTTTCATCTTTATATAACAGCTGATTTTTTACATCATTAGCTGTTATAATTTCTCTCCTATCCATACTCTATTATTAATATTTTATTTCCAATTCGATATAATGAAACTATGAAAAGCAAACTATTAGTATTTACTCAATTTTTTATCATATTTTTGATGGTTATTCCATTTGGTGAGCCTGTTGTCTTTAAGTTTTTTGGACTTGGAATCATTGCATTTGGAGCACTTATAGGGAGTTTTGCTTTGTATAAAAATAGGCTAGGAAACTTTAATATTCGTCCAGATATTAAGGTAGATGGTAAGCTTATTACAACTGGTATTTATTCTTATATTCGTCATCCTATGTATAGCTCTGTTTTAGTTACTATGGGAGGGGTTGTTGTTCTGTACCCTATGGAGTATGAGTATGTTTTATATGCTCTACTTGTTGTGACTCTTCTTATTAAACTTCATTATGAAGAGAGTCTATGGAAATGTGAAAGTTTAGAGTATCAAGAGTACTGTAAGAGTAGTAAAAAAATTATTCCTATGATTTATTAACGATATATAATATAAAAATATAGTATTTTATGTTATAATGTTAAATATAAATTAATATAGGATAAATATGGCAGTTCCAGTTCAAGTAATTCGTTTAGGTGTAATAGGTGTAGTAATAGCAGGTTTTATTACTTTTAAGTATGTAGCAGCAGGTATGGTTGAAGATAAAATAGGTGGAGCAATGGCAAAGGCAGGGATTCCATCGGAGTCTGTATCTTATGATGCTTCTGTAGACCTTTTTGGTTTCAATGTTCATCTTGAAGATGTAGTTATTGATATACCAGGTAAGGATAAAATGAAAATAGATGAAATCACTATTAATAATTTTGATTCAGAACATACTATTCCTGAGTTTATAAATATTGAAGTCGAGGGGATAGATGGTAAGATACTTTTTGCTAGTTCTCCACTTGCTAAGGTGTCAAAAAATCTTTTTGAAGAACAAGATGAAGTAAAACTTAACTTTGCGGTTAACTATGAGTTTGATGCAGATGATAAAACATTAAACATTAAAGAAGTGTCTCAATCAATTGATAATCTTGGTGAAGTCTCTTTTTCAACTGTTTTACATAATGTAAACTCTATAGAAAATTTTGTGCAAAGAATGATGATGAATCCTAGTTCAATGGAAGTTGGAAAATCATCACTAGAGTATGAAGATGACTCTTTAGTAGAAAAAATTATTGCTTTTAATGCCGAAAAAAAGGGAATATCAGCAGATAAATATAAAGAAGATATGTTAGCTGGCCTTAAAAAAGAGCTTGAACAAGTGAATGAAAAAGAAGATTCAGATTTAGAACAAGATCTTTTAGCTCTTGTGATAGACTTTGTTCAAAGTCCAGATGAGTTAGAAATTAGTATTGATCCAAAAGAACCAATGTCTTTAAGAGAAATAACACGTGGAAATCCAAGTGATACTCTTAAAAAATTAAATTTAGAGATTAACTAGTAGTTCCTCTTAGATAATAATTTTACTTTTTGTAAAGTTATTGTCAATTTTACTTATGAAATAGAGTATAATATTTATTATGAAATTCTTTCTTTTACTCACTCCTTTCCTCCTTTTTTTTAATGCTTGTCGTGCACCTATCCCAGATCCAATTGCTGTAAAAAATACCACTGAAGAGATAAATTTTATTAGAGATGTAAAACCCATCTTAGACAAACGTTGTGTTACCTGTCACTCTTGTTATAACTCTCCTTGTCAGGCTAAAATGAGTTCTTTTGAGGGAGTTGATCGTGGTGGGAGTAAGCAGTTGGTTTATGATGCTCTTCGTCTTAAAGCTGCTTCCCCTACGAGACTCTTTATAGATGCCTCATCGACTGATGAGTGGAGAGCAAAAGGATTTTATTCTCTTACTCAAAGTGTCGATTCAAATGCGACTCATAATGACTCCATAATGATGCACCTTTTGCATGATAAAAAACAAAACCCTCAAATCATAGGTGAATATTCACCTGAGAGTGATGAACTTATCTGTCCGAGAGACAAAAAAGAGTTAGCAGAATATCTTGATGAAAAGCCAAATCATGGTATGCCTTATGGTTTCCCTGCACTTAAAAAAGGTGAATATCAGATACTAGCCTCTTGGTTATTAAAGGGAGCCAAAGGACCTTCGTTAAAAGAACAAAAAGTATTAGAAACACCTTCTAAAGCAGCAAAAATAGAGATAGATAAGTTTGAAAATTTTTTTAATGGTGATAATGCTAAACAGAGACTTTCATCTCGCTATCTTTATGAGCATCTTTATCTAGCACATATCTATTTTTCAGATGCGAAGAGTGAGTTTTATCAGTTAGTTCGTTCTTATACACCCAGTGGAGTCAAAGCTCAAATTATTCCTACCTTACGTCCTTTTGACAACCCAAAAGTAGATATTTTTTACTACAGACTAGTTAAAATTCACTCAACAATAGTCCATAAAACTCATATGGTGTTTAAGTTTGATGATACATTTTTAGCGAGAATAAATAAGCTGTTTATAGAGACACCCTGGAGTGAAACACCAGTAGTAGAAGTAAGTTATGATAGTAAAATAGCTTCAAATCCATTTGTGGCATTTGAGCAGATTCCTACCAAGAGCCGTTATCAGTTTTTACTTGATAACTCTCACTTTATCATGATGAACTTTATCCGTGGACCAGTATGTCGTGGGCAGATGGCACTCAATGTAATCAATGATCACTTTTGGATTATGTTTAGAGATCCTGAGTATGATATGGCAGTTCGCCATCCTGAGTTTATAAAGGCTCAGTTTGAGAACTTGAAGTTACCTATTGAAAGTGTCAATGAAAATATATTTAAAACTTTTAGTGATGCTTATATTAAACGCTACATTCACTACTATGAAGCTAAAACTAACTTAGCTATAAAAGAGTTCCCTGAGGGAATGCCTTTGGCATCTATCTGGAAAGGTGAAAGAAGTAGTGATTCTCCTTTTTTAACTATTTACAGACACTTTGATAGTGCATCTATCCATAAAGGACCACTTGGTGAAGAGCCAAAGACTATATGGGTCGTTGATTATTCTCATCTAGAGAGAATATACTATAATCTTGTCGCGGGATATGATGTTTTTGGAAATGTGTCACATCAGACAAATGTTCGACGCTATACAGACTTTTTACGTTCAGAAGGTGAGCTTAATTTTTTAGAGTATATGCCACAAGCGAAACGTTTAAGTATCTATAAGAACTGGTACATAGATGATAAAGAAGTTGAAGATATGAATAGTCTTGATATTGATGGTTTCTCTGATGGTGTGGCATACAAGAGTATCAATCCTAAAAGTGAGTTAGTAGCAGATGTAGTAAATAATCACTTGTTAAAGAGTATCGGATATCAGTTTGACAAAATAAATTATGTTCAACCAGGTGAAGTAAAACCAATGATGCCAAAAAGCCTTAAAGGTCATGATAACTTGTTTCAAGCTGCACGTGCAGTTACAGCAGCAGGGAGTGGGTTTATTACATATATGACTGATAGTGGTGCAAATAATCTGTTTTTGAGAATTGAACTTAATGATGGAACATACATTGTTAAAAACCTTGTGATAAATAGGTGGCATAATAATGTTAACTCGCTCTTTGCAGGCTCGTCTTATTTAGATGCTTCAAAGGACACTATGGATATTTTAGATTTTAGTGTTGGCTCTTATCCAAATGCATTTATTTTAGTAAAAGAGAATGATTTAGGAAATTTTTTAGAGCTGATGAAAAATATGAGTGGAACAGATGAAGAGATAGTGAGACTTAAGAAGTATTTTTTAAGCCGTTCGGATAAAGATTTTTGGAAGATTTTTGATTGGTTTGATGCTAGGTATAAAAAAGAGTTTCCTATAGAGTATGGACTTTATGATTTAAATAGATATGCAAGAACGCATTGGGAGAGTAAGTAGATGGATATGGTACTGTTAGTAAAATCTTTTGTTGGACTTGTTGGGTTGTTGGCTGTTTTAGTCTTCTTCTTGATGTACTCTCCTAAACAACTTCAAAAGAAGAAAAAAGCTGTAAAAGAAAAAAAAGAGAGATTTGGGGATGATTTTACTAGCTTAGAAAATCTTGCAAAAGTTATCAAAGATAAAAACTCTACAACGGAACAGTTGCAGATAGCACTGGACTTAATAATTAAACACCATGGTACAATTCATCCAAAACTAGGGATTCGTGCTCATCCAGATTTTAATATTTATGCGGAAGTAGTTCTACGAATCTGCCGTCATCCAAATACAAATAAAAATCTTATTTTAAAGTTCGATAGAGAACTAAGAGGTAAAAATAAAGAGTACGATAAAGAAATAAATGATTTTTTAACGAAGGGTTTAAACTCGCGGGGAGTTTAGTTCTGGCGTTTGTTAAACCCTGAACTACCACCCTTGGCGTTTGAGACAAAAGAGTCTGCGAAAGGTTTGAGATAAGCTGGAATAGCACGACCTTTTAGTTTCATCATATCAACTAGCATATCATCAGATACTCTCTGTGCATCAAGCCCTTTGACCTCTGTGAGATAAGTGAAGAGCAGTTCACCTAAGCGTTGGAGTGAAATCTTCCAAGTAGAATCAGTTACTTTATACATCCAGATACCAAAGTCATAAAAGTTCTCATATACTGACTCATCTTGCCATAAAAGATGAAGAGACTTTTTAAAGTTTCCGCTATTGTATGTCAAATCCCAAAATCTAGCAAAACGTTTCATAATCTGAATGTCATTAAAACTAAGTTCAGAATTACTGAGTATGTCATAAGGGGGGATATCACTATAAACCATCTTAAAATCTTCATCGTGGCGTTTGATATAAGTCCCTGAGAGTTTTTTGAGTATACCTATCTGTATCTCACATGAACTCATACTCATTAGTTTATCTAGGTTTTCACCAAAGCTTTTAAGTGACTCCCCTGGAAGACCTACAATAAGGTCAAGGTGAATATGTGCAGTTGTTTCATTTTCTAAAAAGGAAATATTATCTTTAATTTTGTCTAATTTTAGTTGTCTTGAAATATTATTAGCAATCTCTAGGTTTAGTGTTTGAATACCAATCTCTAGTTGTAGTGCTCCATGTGGAAAACTTTTTATTTTCTCTCTAAGTGAAGCAGGAAAGTGATCGGGGATAACTTCAAAGTGTGCAAAATAAGGGGGCTTTTTGGAGAGAAAAAAGTCTAGAATCCTATTTGCAGCTTTCATGTTAAGATTAAAAGTTCTATCTACAAATTTGAAGTTTCTAGCACCTCTCTCCCAAAGTATTTCAAACTCTTCTATGATAGCGTCAAGATTAAAAGCACGAACTTTTTCATCCATAGATGAGAGACAAAACTCACACTCAAAGGGACAACCACGAGATATTTCGACATAGATGTAACGATTTTTTATATCATCATCTGTGTAGTATTTATATGGAAGTTGTATCTCTTTTAAGTTTGGAAGAGCCATAGGAATAACTCTCTCAGACTTTTCATCGTTTATGATTTTTTGACAAAGCTCATAAAAAGCTCTATCTCCTTCACCTTTGATGATGAAGTTTGCATCATCAAGATTTACACGAAAAGGCTCATAAGAGACCTCTGGTCCACCGAGAATGATAGTAGTTTTAGGAGATACTTTTTTAATGATGTGAATAAGTTCTTTAATGAGTGTGACATTCCAGATGTAAACGCCAAGACCAAGTATGTCAGGGTTCTCTTTGAGGATTTTCTCAGCTACACTCTGCATCGCATCGTTTATACTAAACTCTAAAATAGTTGTGTCGTCTTGAAGGTCGTCCATATTAGCATAGATACATCTAAGACCGATAGCACTGTGGGTAAATCTTGAGTTAAGAGTTGATAGTATGATTTTCATAATGGAATTTTAGCGTAAAAGAGAGACACTCTAGGAAATAAAAGGGGGAACCTTGGAGTGTCTCATAAAAATGTTTGTATGCTCTCTAGTTATGAAAGGGGAAACATAACTGAGATGTTGTAATTATAGGTATTATAAGTTAATCTAAAGTAAATGATAAAATTAACTTATTTAGTTAAGAACTCTTCAAGCATCTTATCTAGTTTAATGAAGAGTTCTAGAGACGACTCTTCCATAATTTTAAAGTTATCATGGATAAGAACAGGGTTATTGTGTTTGAGAGTTGTATCGCTATGAACAAACTCCATATTCTTAAGAACACGAGTATGAACCTCTTGGTGAGGTATATCCATCTCTCTAAATGCTTTTGTATGAGAGAAACGTTCTTGTCCCATGCCTTTATACCATCTACCCATACGACACTGTGTATGATCTGGGAATTCAGCCTGAGTATCATCTCCGAGGACTGCTGAATAAGCATTTGACTTAAAGAGTATGTGATCAACTTTAACAAGTGTAGTAAATAGGCGGTTTTGAATTTGAATAGCTCTAGATGATGATATTAACGCTAGTTCATTAAGTTCTGTAAAAGTACTCTCGAACTCTTGGATTACTCCTGTTGAATCATTTGCAATAGTACTTATCTCAGTTGAATTTGAGCGCATATCATTTGCATCTTGTTGTAGAGTAGAGATACTTATTTCTATTTCATTAGTTGCTTTTTGTGTTCTCTCTGCAAGCTTTCTAACCTCGTCCGCTACAACTGCAAAGCCACGACCATGTTCACCTGCACGTGCAGCTTCAATAGCCGCATTAAGTGCAAGAAGGTTTGTCTGGTCTGCAATATCTTTGATGAGTTCAACTACTGCAGAAATTTCACTTGAGCGACCCTCAAGAGAGATTATCCCTTCATGAGAAGAGGCAATAAGTGAAACAAGAGAGTTTAAACGCTCACCAATATCTATAACATTTCCAAGACTTTTACTTGCTTCTTGTGCAGTTTTTTGGGATGCATCAACAATCTCTTTTGAGTCTGCAGCTGAAATAGTAAGGTCATTTTGGATGATTTTAAGCCCTTCGCCTATTCCTCCACCAAGTTTAGAAAAACTCTCACTCATTCCACCCCGGATTTTTGTCTCATAACCACTTGCAATAGACTTAGTAGCACCGTTGAGTTTACCTGCAGTAGTGTGAAAGAGACCTTTAAGTCCAGTAGGATAAGAGTGTCTGTATGTTTTTCCAATAGCTGAGCTTTCAATTGTCGTAGCAGTATCTCGCATAAAAGCTTCGACTTGGTCAAGTAAATCATTGAGTGACCAAGCAAATTTTGACTCTTGTGAGCCATCTTGAGGAATGTGGGTTACACGACCTTCAAGTTTTCCTTGTGCAGCTTCATTAAGAACTCTTTGCATATCTTCAGAGAGCTTGGATGTTTGAATAGAACCATTAGAAGGTATAGCCATAGATATAAGTATAAGAAGGAAAATTAATATTGCTAAAATATAGTTCGCTATAACTAAAGAGTAGATAGTTATCCCAACTAAACCTATGAGCAGAGAGAGTGTCTGTTTATTGTTGAAGAGAGATGATAAGTTCATTATAGTCTACTCCTTTTTCTTCTAGAATATCAGTAAGTAGTTTGGTACTAGCATTTACACCGCCACTTTTTTCAGCTTGAATCATCTTTTCATAAAGCGGGATGATAGTATGGAGAGCATTTTTACTTGGTTTTCGTCTTACTGAGTAGTAGCCAATAAGTTTACCTCTATCGTCAAATGATGGTGTTACATTGGCATAAACCCAGTACTCATCACCATTTTTTGTAGCATTTATTACAAAAGCAAAAATCTCTTCTCTATTTTGAACCATTTCCCATAATAGTTTAAAAACTGCTTTTGGCATATCTTGATGACGAATGATACTATGAGGTTTTCCAAGAAGTTCTTCCTCTGTATAGTCCGCGATATCCATGAAAATCTGATTTACATATGTGATGTTACCTTTAGTATCTGTTTTAGATACGATAAAGTCATTTTCCCTTAATTCTTTTAGCATAAATGTCCCCCAAGTATGTTAGATCTGGATTATAGCATATTTAGTTATAATTTCAGATGTCAATACTCCTTTCAATATTTTACTTTTTTTACTTCTGTGTGGTAGGGGTCTACATCATTTTTATGCCAAAAGTACTCTCTACTCTTTCCTATTCTCCAGAGGAGATAGGTGTGATTTTTGCAGCAGCACCACTTGTAAGACTTCTTCTCCCTATACTTTTTGTTAAAGGCTTTCGACTGACTCACAAGAGTTTTAATATGGCATTGATTTTGATGCTTGTCAGTAGTTTCGCTTTTTATAGTTTTGTGTATGATTTTTATAAACTTTTAGTGGCAAATATTTTTTTAGGAGCAGGGCTTAGTCTGATACTCCCTTATGTTGAAGTAGTTGCTTTAGATAAACTGGGCAAAGAGAATTACGGCAAGGTGAGACTTTTTGGCTCAGTAGGTTTTGTCCTTGTTGCTCTGTTTCTAGTGAGATATCTTGATACACCTACCCGCCCTTTAGATTTTCTTTTAGGGCTGAACATCATTACAGCAATTGTGGCATTTGTTATAGCAAAGGTTCTTAGTAAAAAAGAGCACAAGAGTGAGGAACTAACAAATGATATTAATGTATTTAAAGATTGGAGACTTTGGGCTGCACTTATTCTTATGCAGGTGAGTTTTGGAGCCTTTTATAACTTCTTTACTATCTATGCTACAGACAATGGTATCTCAATGCAGACGACCATCAACCTCTGGGTATTTGGTGTTTTAGCAGAGATAATAATGCTCTACTACCAAGGTGTATTTTTGAGAAGAAATCTTGTATTAGTTTTAGAAGTTACAATGTTTATAACAGCTATTAGGTGGCTTTTAGTCTATCTTTTTGCAGATAATCTTTACATACTCTATTTTTCCCAAACACTCCATGCCTTTAGCTTTGCACTTTTTCACTCAGCAGCCATATCTTACTTGCATCACCTTTACAAAAACAAGGCACTTGCACAACAGTTTTTCTCAGGGATTACATATGGATTAGGTGGTTTTTCAGGAGCTCTTTTGTCGGGGGTAATATATGAATACTATCCATCATATCTATTTTTGAGTTCTGCTTTACTGGCGTTTGGAGCATTTATATTTATGAGTTTGTTTAAGAGAGAGTTAGTGTAACTTGAGCTAAAAGCCCAAGTCTAAAGGGTTAGTAAGCTAAGCTATAGTCTACACTAAGAAAAGCAGTTAAAGTTCTATCTGCTCTGTAAATTGAGGGTGCAACTTCATTTGTATAGTCTACCTTATAACTCACACCTGCTGAAAATATATCAGAGATTTTACTTGAAAGTGACGAGTTTGAAAATGCAAAGTAGTTTGTAGATTCATTAAATGAAGCTCTATAAGACAACTCTTGCTCAAACTTTAGGTTCTCAACGATTTGAAGTTCATAAGTAAGTTTTGCTTTGTATGAAGCATACTCAGACTCTAATCCATTTTGAGTGATGTAGCGCTCTTGAATATCATCACTTGAGTAAAGAACACTTGCTTCTAAGTCAAGTTTTTGAATATCAGACTTATAAGTAAGGTATTTAAGACCTGGACCTATGTATGACTGATAGTTATAACTTGAAAAAGAGTCATTTTTATAACCAAGAACAGCAGTAACACTTAATCTATCTGTAATACGGTAGCCATACTCGAGTTCAGTAAAATATTTATTTTTGATAACTTCATTTACTCCTGTCGAATTATCAGCATTTCCATATTGTGCATCAAAAACAAGAGAAATATATTGAGTGTCAAACTCTTTTTTCGCTTTACCATCAAGAGAAAAAGTCTCTGTATTAGTATTTCCCTTTGTATCCATATATCCTAACTTGATGTTAGCAATTATGTCTTGATTTTGTGGAAGCTTAGCTTCTAAGGCTTTTAACTTCTCATCAGCTGCTGTTTTTACTTCTTTTGCTGCTGCAATATCTGCTGCAAGTTTAGGGTCTACTACTGGAGCTGCTAAAAGTAGGCCAGAAGCAAGAACTGAACTTAATACTATTTTTTTCATTTTTATTTTCCTTTAATTTTCTAGTTTTCTTTATCTGTATGAACATCCATTTGAGGATAAGGTATAGAGATACCTTTCTCATCAAACACGAGTTTCACTTTTTCTATCTGTTCAAAATAAACATCCCAATAATCAGCACTCTTAACCCAAGCACGTGTTGTAAAGTTTACACTAGAATCTGCAAGTTCACTTACAGCTACAAATGGTGCAGGGTCTTGAAGTACTCTATCATCATTTAGCATCATCTCCATAAGAGTATCTTTTGCAAGTTTTAAGTCATCATCATAACCAATTCCAAAAACATGGTCAACGCGACGATTTTCTTTCATAGAGTAGTTGATGATATTTCCGCCAACTATTTTAGCGTTTGGAACTATAATAGTACGGTTATCAAGTGGTGCAATGATAGTTGAAAACAGATTTACATCTTCAACTGTACCAACTGCTCCACCTGCATCGATAAAGTCACCCACTTTAAATGGACGAAAAACGATGATAAGAACAGCTGCTCCAACATTTGCAAGTGAGCCTTGAAGAGCAAGACCAATAGCAAGACCAGCAGCCCCAAATACTGCTAAGAATGAAGTAGTGTTAACGCCAAGTGCATTTAAAGCTGCGATGATAACCATCATTAACAGTGAGAAGTAAACTAAACTCTCTGCAAATTCAACAAGTGTTTGGTCAACATTTGCTTTTTGCATAAGTGTTTTAATACCTTTCGTTATTTTATAAACAGCCCATTTCCCGATAAGAAAAATGAGGATAGCAGCGATGATTTTTAGACCATATTCACTTGCATAAACAATAGCTATTTCTGAGTACTCAGATACCATCTGGTTTGTACTATCAACAGCGGTGTTAAGTGTTTGATTTGTGTCCATAAAAGACTCCTATTTTATTTCGTGGAATTATAGCAAAATAAAAGTGAGAAAAGAGTGAGTTTAGATAGATTTAGAGTGCTTAATAGTTTCAATATGTCGTGCAAGTGTATGATACTCATTTAAAAATGGAGAGTTCACTTTGTAAAGAAGAGGTCTATATTTAATATACGTAGCCCATGCTTTTTGGCTTGGTTTTTGGCGTTTGCGTTTTATAAGTTCAAAACTTACAGCAGCATTTATGAAGCCTTTGAGAAGCTTGAGCTCATTGCACTCTTCGAAACGACGAGGAAACCATAACTCTTCTACTGCTTCATGTGCATCGTAGTATCGTTTCTCATCTATACAGAGTCTGTACTCTTTGAGGAGTTTATCGTGTTTTGTGTACATCTATACTTCGTCTAGTAGCATCATATTTTTACGCCAGTATCCACGACCACCTTTAAGTGAGACACAATGCATAGTAGGAAACTTACTCTTATACTCTTTAAGTCTATCTAGTGTTGCTTTTCCACTATCACAGTAAAAAACAAAGACACTTCCATTAGGGTGCTTTTTTAACTCATAGGGGTTGTAAACAGTAGTGTCTGCTTTTTCTATAGGAGATAAAATAGTGTCGATTAGGAGTACTTTTACACCCTCTTTTTCAAGTTGGCGTTTACTCTCTAGGAACTCTTTTTGAGTCCACTCATTAGGATAATTCATAAGGGCATTATATATTAACTTTTATATTGCTATAATTAATCATAATTAATAATCAGGAGTTTAATATGGACTTAAAATATGTAGGTGATTTACCGAAGGTATCAAAACATGGAGTGAGTTTTGATCACTCTCGTCCAGATAAGTACATGTATCTTCAAGCTGCTGCTCAACTTCTAGAAGCTTTAAGTTATGGAGCTACAGAAACAACAACACATCTTTATAATACTAAAGATAAAGATGTCTCTCCATCAGAACTTTTAATACTTTTGAAAAAACATGTAAATAACATAGATGAAGTCTTTGATGCTCGTGAAGAAAAAGCAAGTAAATATGTCCAAGACTTAATAGAACGTGTCAATGACAATGATGCTTTAGCTACAGATGATAAAACAGCATGGTTAGGAAATATTAAACTCATGAAAGAGTACTTTTTTCAGTATGTAGCCAATGATAGTGTTTATCGTGCTGCACTTAGTGCCTTAAGTGATGAAGTGTATGAAGGGAAAATCAAAGAAGTGAGTGTTCCAATGTTTAAAAACTATGGAATGGTTTTAAATGATTTAGTAGATGTTTTAGCAAATCGTAAAGCACCTATTGATAGTGAGATAACAATTGAAGATATAAAGGGTGAACTCATAGGCACTTTACGTATAACACATACATAGATGGATATAATTTCGTATGGCAAAAAAAAATAAGAAAAATTCTAAAATAAATCAAAAAATAAGAATCTATTTTAATGATGACCCTTTTGATGTTGGCATCGAGAGGGTAAGTTCTGAGACACTTAGTGAACTCTTTGGTGCACTAGGAATTTATGATATAGAGCATAATAAAAAGCTGATGATTAAGACTCTTCGTATGATATGGTCTGAAGCTGATAGCTCGATGCGTCACGATATTCTCTACTTTTTTGAAAATAATAATGAGATATATAGAGGAGAGAAAGAAGAACTCCCATCGTATGACAGAGATGATAAGATAGAGATGCTTTTAAATCAGTTAGATGTCTCTCCAAATGAAGCTACCGAACTTTATGCACTTTTTTCAACTGTTCGTAGTAAGAAGATAACTATAGAGAAGATGGAGTCCAAACTTCGTCATATTCGTTATGAAGAAAAACGTGAGGCTCTGCAAAAAGAGTTAGAGGGTATATTTGACATAGATGACTCTTTTGAGTTCAATGCTTCTCTTAGTTATTCAGTTTACGGACAATCTTTTCATAAAATCCTTACTTTAAATACTAAACCCTACGAGTATGAGTACTTAGACAATGCCTCTTTAGAAGAGATAACGCAAAAGATAGGTGATGATAAACTCCAAACAGTTAAAACTAAACAAGAGAGTATAGAGAAGTTTATCGCTTCACTTAAATCTCCTCATGCTTATCTAACTCAAGAGCAGATAGTTACAGCGTTTAGAGCCTCTCCTCCTAAAAGTAAACTCTCCTTTCCTCTTATTGGGCATAAGATATTAAAAAGTATTGTTGAAAAGAAGATGGCATTTGCGACTATTACACTCCATGAAGAGGAGTTACTTGTAGAAGTACAAGAGAGTATCACTCTTCCTCATTCTGAACTAAAACTCTACTATAACTTAGAACTACACATAGAACTAAATACTCTTTTAGAAGATATATGGAACTCTCAGCGTTTTAATTTTGATGATGTTTTAGCTGAGGTGAAACAAGAGCATGAAGCGGAGTTCTTAACTTCTTTAGAGTCACTTGTCAAAGAGTGTAGCGAGTATGCTGTTTTACTTCACTTTAGTGATGAAGAACTTCATGAGAAAGTTTATGAATTTTTACTAGAGCTTATGCCTACTTCTTTAGATATAACTTCAAAAATTAAACGAAAAATCATCAGAAGATTTATACACTCTATCTCTGAACAACTCATAAAAAAACAGCGTCAAGAACTTTTGGCTCGTACTATTCGTGACTTTAAAAACCTCTTTCCTATGGCTAGAGAGATGAGAAGAAAACTCACACTTCACATAGGACCTACAAATAGTGGTAAAACATATACTGCTATGAAGAAGTTAGAAGAAGCAGATACTGGTTACTACCTGGCACCTCTTCGTCTTCTAGCTTTAGAGGGTTATGAGGGTTTAAAAGCTAAGGGTGTTGAGAGTTCACTCATCACGGGTGAAGAGCAGATTATCGATGATGAGGCTACACACATTAGTTCTACTATCGAGATGATGAACTATGAAGTGGATGTTGATATTTGTGTCATCGATGAGGTACAGATGATAGATGACCGTGACCGCGGTTGGGCATGGGCAAATGCTATCATTGGCGCACCGGCAAAAGAGATTATTATGACAGGTTCTTCAAACGCTAAAGAGGCTGTTATTGCACTTGCAGAGTACCTTGGTGAAGAGTTAGAGATTATCGAGTTTGAGCGTAAAAACCCACTCTCTCTTCTGGAAACTCCCACTGATGTTAAAGATGTTGAGGAAGGTACTGCTATCATAGCGTTTAGCAGAAAAGATGTACTTCGTCTTAAGCAGAACTTCTCTAAAAATTTTAGTGTAAGTGTAGTTTATGGAAATCTCTCTCCTGAAGTAAGGCGTGAAGAAGCTCGGCGTTTTCGTGAGGGTGAGACACAGATTCTCATCGCTACTGATGCCATTGCAATGGGGATGAACCTTCCTATCAAAACTATACTTTTTTCAAAAGCTGAAAAGTATGATGGTATCTCAACACGAAACCTTCTTCCTTCTGAAATACATCAAATATCTGGACGTGCTGGACGGTACGGACTCCAAGAGAAAGGTTATGTTGGTGCTTTAACTCCCGAGGCTCTTAAGGTAGTAAAAAAGAATTTTTACAAGGATGCAAGAGAGATAACTATCCCTTTCAAAGTGATGGCAAACTTAGAGCATATTCAACTTGTAGCAAAAATACTAGAAGAGAACTCCCTTGAAGTAATTTTGAGCTTTTTTGTGAAAAATATGAAGTTCAACGGTCCTTTTTATGCCTCTTCTTTAGATGATATGCTTGAAGCTTCAAAGATAGTTGATGCATATGACTTAGACATCGCTACGAAGTATCACCTCTCTTGTGCACCATTAACACTTAGGTCACCTTATATCATTGAGGCTTATGAAAGTTATATCTATGCACTAGAACAAGGGAAAAGTGTTGGATACTTAGCTCCTGTTTTAAACGCCAAGTATGCACACACTACAGATGAACTACTTCGTGCTGAGGACATGGTTAAAGAGATATCTCTTTATCTATGGCTTACATATAGGTTTGGAGACTTGTTTGTAGATGAGAAAAAAGCGAGAGAGTCTAGAGGAGTTTTAAACAGGTACATAGAACAGACACTTCATCAAACACAACTTGCACAAATGTGTAAAATGTGTAGTGCACCTCTTCCTATAAACTCTAAATATGCTATTTGTCAGTCATGTTTCAAGAAAAACTATACTCATTCAAGAGGTCGCAGAAAATCACATAGGTAAACAATGTGATATAATGCTAAAACTAAAAAGGAGATATAAATGAAAAAAGTACTAATTTCGCTACTAACACTAACAAGTCTGGCGTTTGCATTTGATATGGGAGGAATGGCTAGTTCAGTTGACACAACAAAAGCTATGGACTCAGTAGACAAAGATAAGGCAAAAGCTGCAGCTTCTAAGGGGAAAGATATTGAGATGAAAGATGTTTCTGACAGTGTTGATACTAAAAAAGCAAAAGATTCAGTAGATACAAAAAAACTAATGAACTCTTTATACTAAAAGAACCTTTGGTTCTTCTAGCTTTTAAACTCATCTATCGTATCTTGAAGTGAAGATGCGACAGATACGAGTTTTTCTAAATCACTCTCAATACTTAATGCACTAGTTCCATTTGCAGTTGAGAGTGCTTCAATACCCTCTATATTTTTAATAATCTCTTTAATATTTTCAGACATCTTAAGACTATTCTCTTTTGACTCTATTGCAACTCTGTTTGAGGCTTCCATAGCATTTGAAGTAGCACCAATTTTTTCTTCAACATCATCGGCGATATGTGCGAGTTTTTCAATGTTTGTAGCATTTTGATGCATTTTATCACTAACATCATTGATGGATTGAACAATGGTACTTACACTGATATCTATCTCTGTCAGTGATTTTTGAGTTCTCTCTGCAAGTTTACGTACTTCATCAGCAACTACGGCGAATCCTCGTCCATGCTCACCAGCACGAGCAGCTTCTATAGCAGCATTTAGTGCAAGAAGGTTTGTCTGTTCTGCAATCTCTTTAATAACATTTAGAACATTTTTTACTTGGCTTGCATCATTTTTAAGACCAAGAAGCTCTTGTGTAAGTTCATTTTCTATTTCAACAAATGAAGAGACTTCGACACTAAGATCACTAAGTGAAGTTCTTGCACTACCAAGACCGATAGACGCTATTTCTATATTTTTCTGTGTAGTTTGAACTGCTTCTATCGAACTATTTAGTAACTCTTGAGTATCCGCACTTTTTGAAGATGTATCTTCTACTATAACTTGCTCTTGCTGAGTACTTTTTCTAATTACATGAGATGCTCTCTCAATCTCTAGTGCAATTTGAGAGTTTTCATGGCCAAGGGTTTTTACTATGTTAATAGTCTCTTGAATAGTTGTAATGAAGTTGTTGACTTCTTGTGCGGCATCTCCAAACTCATTTCCTTCTTTGTGAACTAAGCGTTTAGTTAAGTCCTTATCTCCACTTACCAAATCTGCGATCTTTGTTTTAAGTTCATTAAGAGGTGTGAAGATCTCTTTTATAAAAAAGAAAGAAGAGACAATAGCAAAAAGTATACTTGCTAAAACTAGAGATATGATTAGCATCATATTTGTGTCTGCAATAGTCCCATCGTTTATATCAAGAGAGATAACTAAATCAAGTGCTCCAAGAGTGTATCCAATCTTTGCATTGTAATGACAAGAGAGACATCTCTCTTCAGCTATCATAGGTCTAACCATACGAATAGTGTGATGAGAGTTTTCATTTTTTTCTATTATTTTAGTAGTTTTATTTCTCAGTACATCAATGAGAACAGCATCCTGTGTATATCTCGTATCTGGAGAGTATACTTCTATAACAGCCTTTGATTTGGCAATGTTAAGGCTATCAATCCCCTCTATTTTTCGAGCATTATGAAAAGTTGTTTCAACTACTTGGGGATCACCAAGCATCATACTTGTAGTCATAGTCTGGAAGATTGACTCGCTGAGCATATTTAAAGATTTTTTGCTTGTGTCATTAGAGAGTTGGTTAAGTGTTGATGATAGATAGTATGAAATAGATACTAACCCTATGATACTTAGGGAAATAACAGAGAGTATTACTTTAGACTTTACAGATTTTAACATAGTGGACCTCAAATTAGAGAAATAATATTGTAAATATGACAGAGAGTATATCGAAAACATTACTTAAGAAAGATTAAATAGTAATTGGCTAAACTTTCAACAATTTAATATTACAAGAGGAAAAAATGAAAAAAATTATTATAAGTACATTAGCAGCGGTAACATTAGCTGTATCTGCACAAGCAGAGGATATTAGTTTTGGTCTTGGTATAGGTGTAAGTGGTGTAAATGCAGCTATTATTAAAGCACCAATTAACATAGGCACAGAGTTCCGTGTAGAACCAGAGATAGCATTAGGTTCATATGATGCTGGAAATGGAGCTGGTTCTCAAAGTTATTATTCAATTGGAAGTGGATTTTATCTTTTAAACCAAACATCTGAACAAACTTTTATTTATTATGGTGGAAAAGCAGTATTTGGTGATAATATTTCTACGAATTTTTCTTCTGAAATCTCCGGAGTTTTTGGTTTTGAATATTATATGGATCCACAAGTTTCTATAGGTGCTGAAGCATCTTTTGGTTTTGGTTTCGGTGACCAAAGTGGATACACAACAGACTCTTCTGTAAATATGCGTTACTACTTTTAGATAAGGGCTATTGCCCTATCTAAAAGACTCTTCTGCTTCTCACTTTTACTACAAACCCTTCTTCTTTATGTTATTATTATTTTTACAAATAAAAGAACATCGGAATAATATGAAATCTATTTTAATATTTATACTTTTAAGCCTCTCTACCCTTTATGCCCAAACAAATAATCCTGAAATACTCTCCCCTAAAGAAGACCCTGCTTATATCAAAGTAAGTGAAATCACTACTCAGTCCATAGGTATACTAAGTGAAATCAAAGAGTTAACTATTCTTACTGATGAGAAAGAGTCTTTAGTTAACCTACAAAAAGAGCTACTTCCTTATTGTGATTCGATAGCAATTATGACAAGTGAAGAGAAATATAAAAAGCTTGACTCTCAAAATATAAGAAACTTACAAAAGATGCATGCTGAAGTGTCACTCTATACTAAACAACTAGAAGAGTGGGATGATGAGATAAGTGAGCATATAGGGCTTTATGATAAGAGCTTAGAGAGCCTTAAAACTGAGACGAAACTATGGGAAGAGACAAAAAATAATGCTATAAAGGAGGATGCTCCATCTGCTTTAGTTGAGAGAAGTACTTTTGTTTTAGATAGTTTAAATACTCTTCATAAAAATGCAAAAATAAAATACGACAAACTTCTAACATCTTCACAGTTAGCAGTAACTAAAATTCTTTTTTTAAAAGAGCTTCAAAAGGAGTTGAAAAGCACAGAGAATTTGGTGACGAACAGAGTCTTTTATCAAAACCAAGCTCCCCTTTTAGAAGTTTTATCTGAAGATAGTTTTGCACCTTTAGGCTATCTAGGGAGTATTAAAAAATCCATAGTAGATAAATACAGTCAATCAAAAGATTATGTTTTAACTAATTCTGACCATTGGTTAGCTTATATAGTAAGTTCTCTGCTAACTCTTATTTTTGTATTTTACTATAACTATTTATATAGAAAAAAGAGACTCTTTGTAAGTAAAAACTCTCTAAATCGAAATATATTCTTTTTCATTGCAAAGCCATTCTCAACTCTCTTTTTACTATCTCTTCTTCTGGTTGTATTTAACTTTCCGGATAGACCACCTTTTTTGATGGAGATTCTTTTGAGTCTAAGCATAGTACCTATCATACGGGTTTTACAAACAGTTATTCAAAAAGAGTATGTGAAGTTCATATATGCACCACTAATTATATATCTGATGTTTCTTTTAGAAAAAAGCTCTGTGGGTTTTGAGTTAGAGAGTCGTATTGTAATGCTAATGATAAGTACTGGACTAATTGTTTATCTTGTAGATGTGATTAGGAAAAAAGTGCTTTTTTATGTAAGTAGTGCAAAGTTTATTAAGTATGGACATCTACTCCTTTATCTCGCTGTTGGTGTTCTTTTTATAGCTATAGTAGCCAACTTTTATGGAACGATGCTTTTAAGTACTAGAATAGTCAAAGGGGTAATGGGGACTATCTATAGTGCTATGATCTTTTATACACTCTATGTGATTTTAACAGGTTATATAGTAGTTATGTTACGAAGAAGAATCGCAACTGCATCATATATGTTAGAAAAATATTCTCAAAATATTGAAAAAACAACAAGATTTTTAATTAAGAGCTGGATGTTACTTTGGTGGTTACTCCTTGTCGTTAAAATGTTGAGTATATACCCTTTCTTAGTGGATGGAGCAGAGTATGTGATGAGTCTATCTTGGCAGGTTTCTGAGACGAATATCTCTGTGAGTATTATCTTAGATTTTATCTTTATAGTGGTTGGAACATGGGTTTTAGCAAGACTAGTTCGGACTGTGTTGGAGGTGGAAGTTTTTGCTCGTTTTAAACTCCCTCGTGGTGCACCTACTGCAATACTTACTACTCTTAACTATGTCATCATCATTACCGGGACTATAGTTGCCTTTTCGTCACTTGGTGTTTCTCCTCAGCAGTTTGCACTTATCTTTGGTGCTCTTGGTGTGGGTATTGGTTTTGGACTTCGTAATATCATCGCTAACTTTATCTCAGGAATTATTATGGTTTTTGAGAGACCTATTCAGATAGGAGATACTATTGAAGTCGATAAGACTATGGGTAAGGTTCAGAGTATTGGAGCACGTTCTAGTACAGTTAAGACTTTTGATGGCTCAGAGGTTATCATTCCAAACGCTGACTTTATAGCAAAAGAGATAGTAAACTGGACACTATCAGATGAGTATAGACGAAAAATAGTAGAGTTTAAAGTTGATTTAGACAATGATATTGAAGTTATTCTTACTCTAATGAAAGAGGTTGCAATAGCACATCCCGATGTTTTAAAAGACCCTGAACCACTTGCAACCTTAAAGAATTTTGGTGAGTACTACTTAGAGTTTAAACTCTATTTCTGGTTACATGACAACCTAATAGTGGCTCACAGTGACGTAAATATCGCCATATATAAAGCACTTAAAGAGGCAAATATTAAAATGCCAGTTCCAAGAACTGATGTTAAACAGTTGTCTTAGTCGTTAAGAATTATGTCTAGTTTAGTGAGTGAGGTGTACTCTGGTGTTTGACTAAAAGCTTCCTCAAGGGAGATATTTTTTACGATACTAAGGAGTGTTGAAATAACTCCTCCATGAGTAACTACCAAAATGTTTTCAGCTTCATCTTTAGCTATAACATCGTAGAAGTATCTTTTTATTTTCTCTTTATAAACGCCAGAATCTTCGCCATCAAGAGCCTTTATCCATTGTGTGAAGTTCTTGTACTTTATGCCCATAGCTTCTATCTCTTGGAAGCTTTTTCCCTCGTGAATACCCCACGACTTCTCTCTTATGCGGTCTGTAAAAATTGTTGTTGTAGAGAGGTGAAATTCTTGAAGTGTTTGGGTTGCTCTTTTCAAATCAGAACAGTAAATCTTATCGAAGTTCATTGTTTGGAGTTGTTTACCTAAAATTTTGGCCTGGTTTTTGCCATGAAGAGAGAGTGAGATGTTGTTGTGACCGTTGTATCTGCCTTTAAACTTTGCATCTACTTCACCATGACGAACTAGAGTGATAATCATGAGAAGTTTTGAATGATTATGAGATTTAAAAGAGCGAGTTCACTTACTTCTATGATGAGTCCATAGATGTCACCGTTGAGTCCACCAAGACGAGAAGTAAAGAACTTTGCTATAACAAACATAACTATAATACTTAAGAATATGAGTGAGATGTTAGAAAAAAGATATGCTAAAACTAGTGAGTAAAAAAGAGCAAAAAGAAGATGTTTAAAGGTCAACTCTTCTTTTATTAGCATAGATACACCACTGCTGATATAATCAAAAAAGTAGATAGCTAATGTGGCGTTTAGACGAGAGAACATTAAAATGATAGGGAGAAGATAAAAGGCTTCAAAGTAGATAACAGATGAGAGTTTGAGCATTAAAAAGACAAAGGTAAAACTCATTCCCATTCCACCAACATGAGAATCTTTCATAACTTCTAAGGCTCTCTCTTTACTTACAAAGAGACCATCTATACTGTCACTAAATCCATCAAGATGTAGAGCACCTGTCATAGTTATCCATAGAGCGAAAATGATAACACTTAGGTGAACAGTAGGAAGATAAGGAGTGAGAAGAGTATGTGTACCCCAGAGTATAGATCCAAGGATAAAACCAACAAGGGGATAAAACATAGCTGAAAAGCCATTGATACCCTTGAAAAAATCATGTATTTTGAAAAATGGGATGATACTAAGCATACTAAATGCTAGTGCAAAACCTTTGAGAATTTTCATTTTATCTTCACTCTTATACCTGCTGTTGTTTGAAATACTTCATCACAGTGAGTCGCTAAAAGTTGTGAGATACGACCGCTGATGTCGACGAAGTCACGAACTAGCTTATTTTCACTTACCACGGCACATCCAACATCATTGAGTACAAAAACAAGGTTTAAATCTAAGGCAAAGATCTGTTTTATCTGCTCTATCATCTCGGCTTCACTTCGTTTGTGAAAGAGCATATTGTTTATCCACATACTCACACACTCTACTAAAACAGTTTTGTTTGGTGAGAGATTTGTGAGTACAGTAACTAGGTCTACACCCTCTTCTAAAGTGATGAAATTGTCTTCTCTCTGTGCTTTATGTAAAGATATTTTCATTTTCATCTCTTCATCAAAAAACTCGGTAGTAGCAAGATAGTAAGGTTTTTCTTTAGAGATATCTAATGCATATAACTCTGCATTTTTACTCTTACCACTTTTAATACCACCGATGAAGAGAGCTTTCATTTACATCATTCCGTACATTATGAGTTCTACGGCTTCTACTACTTCTTTGTTTGTTAGTGAGTTAGCGTTTGCATAAGCCAAAGCTGCTCCTGCACCGACACCTTCTTTAGCCTCACCTTCATCATACATCTTTAAAACAGGTATCTCTGCATCAGCAAATGAGAGTTGGGTATAGATAGCATGAGGCGTGTAGCTCAGTTGTTCTAGTATGTGTTTGATGTTTGAGTTAGTATCTTTAGCTACCCATGCAGTTGTCGCAAGTGTAAGGTTGTCTGACTTTAGACGCATAAGGACATCTTCTCTAAGGGCATCGGCTATAAGAAGACAAGATGCCATCTGTGTACCACCAGCTAAAACCACATGGAAACGACGAGTAGCTTCTAGTAAAAATCCTGCACAGAAGATAAGCATATTATCACTTACAAGAGAGAGTTTTTCAAACTTACTCATATCATCGTTTATAAGTGATAGTGCCTTACTAATAGTCTCATTTCTTACATCATTTGGTACATTTAAAAAGCTAGAAGAGAAGTCTTCTCTACACTCATATCCAAGTGCTAGTGCAGTGGCTGTAGCTGTAGTAGTCCCACTAGGAGTGCTTTCACCCAAGATAAGATACGAGCCTTTTAACTCATACTTCTCTCCAAACGCCATACCTTGTTGAAAAACTCTTTTGGCATCAATATTTGCACCGTCGGCAATACTTTTAGATGCTTCAATACCAAAACTATGGAGGTTAGTCTGCTCAGGTTTGATAGTGAGTCCAAGATCAAGAGTCTCTATGCTAGAAAAAGCGTTGAGATTATGAACTGCTCTAGTGATAAGAGCCGGAGTAGGAACTCCACTTGGCGTTTCAGCAATCTCAGGCATAGAAAAAAGTTTCTCTGTAGTGATGAACTCTGCGTCAAGAGTCGGAGTGTAAGGAATCTTACCTGGAATTCCAGCCTGAGTAATACCCTCTATCTCACAAGTATGTGTAACCGAGGCAGCAAGTAAAAAATCTGCTTTCCCCTCGGGTAATGAATCTTCTTTATCTGTAAATATATTATATGTTTTCATAGTCGTATTTTAGCTAAAAAAATTGCTAATGCTTTAGTAACATCTGTAGCTTCTATATTCTCTTTTCCTACTCCAAAATATGCCTTATGTTTTATCTTTCCAAAGTAGGATGTATCTCCGCCTAGTTTAACATCTATTGCTAATGCCATGGCAGTTATTGGGTGTCCTGCATTTGGCGAGTCGTGTTTACTTCCGTCGGTGTAAAAGGATAATAGTGGATATTTTTTTGCAAGTAACATTATGAGGATAGCTGTGAGTCTTGAGGGAATATAGTTGAGAATGTCATCTAAAATAGCGGCTACTTTTCCATAGTTTTCATACTTTTCATTTCTATATCCAACCATAGAGTCCATAGTATTTACAGCCTTATAAATCACGATGCCGGGAAGTCCAAAAAGTAGAAGGTAAAATAGAGGGGCGATAACTCCATCACTTAAGTTTTCTGCATAAGTCTCAATAGCAGCCTTATAGATATCACTCTCACTCATATCTTTTGTATCACGACTAACTAACATCGAGATTTCTTTATGTTTGTTACTGGCATGCAGAACTGAGATGACACTATCTCTGAGCATCTTGTGTGCAATAAATATTGAAGAGAGAATAGAAGTGATGATTATATTTATAAATGGAGGTGTTTCATCTAAGAAAAGAGTGATTGAGATACTCATAAAGGAGACAATACTTAGAACAAAAAGCACTAAAAAAGCACCTCTTAAAATAGAGTCTTTATAATACTTCTCTTCAAAGAAAGTAATCATCTCTCCTATGCTTATAATAGGGTGCTTGATAAAACTAAACTCACCAAACTTTTTGTCTATAAGGTAGGCAAAAAGAGCGATGAAAAGATTACTCATAAAGAGCCGAAGTGATTTTCTTCATATCTATATGAGTGTTGATATGTTCTGCAAATTCCGCAATAGCTCTTTGTTTAAACTCTTTGAAGTTATAGCCCTTGTAACTGGCGTTTAACTCATTAAATATTTTGTAGCGAAGTGCATCATTATCAAAGAGACCGTGGATAAATGTACCGTAGAGGTTTTTCTTCTCTTTAGCTCGTTTGTTTGTTACCCCGTTGTGTATCTCATACCCATCGACCATGATTCCAAAAAGATTGTAAGAACCTTTTTGAACTATCTTCTCTTTTTGAAAGGTCACTTCACCTTTAAGCCTAGCAAAACCTTTAACTTCTTTTTCATCACTTTCAATCTCTAAAGGATCTAAAATAGTCTCAAACATCATCTCATAACCACCGCAAACAGCAACTACTTTTCTCTCTTTGTCACTAAGAACACTCTCAAAACCTCTCTCTCTTAACCATGCCAAATCATCTATAACTCGTTTACTACCAGGGAGAATAAGTAACTCACAAGATGCAGCTTCACTAACACTTGTGATAAACCGAAGTTCTATCTCTTCATCCACTACAAGTGGTTCGTAATCTGTAAAGTTTGAGATGTGAGGGAGTTTGATGACACCCACTCGTATGATGGATTTTGAAGTGTTTTGTGTGTAGCCCATAAGTGACTCACTATCTTCAAAGCCGAGATTAAAAGGTTTAAAAGGAACTACTCCAAGGACAGGGATTTTAAACTCTTTTTCGATGATTTTAACTCCTTCATCAAAAAGTGACATATCCCCTTGAAATTTATTTACAATAACACCGATAACATTTTTTCTAAGCTTTTTAGGTAGAAGATGATAAACACCATAGATAGAGGCAAAAACACCACCTCTTTGGATGTCGGCTACTAAAACTATCTTAGTATTAAACTCCTCTGCTACATAAATATTTGAGAGGTCTTTGTCCATCAAGTTTAACTCAACTGGACTACCCGCACCCTCAGCAACGACACACTCATAAGTTTTGAGAAGTGTATTAAAAGCTTTTTTCACATGAGGTTTTAGTGTGTCAATATCTCTATAGTAATCCCATACATCCTTGTTAGAAACACTCTTGCCATTAACAATAACATGAGCCTTAGACTTCCCACCAGACTTTAGTAAAATGGGGTTTAGGTTTGGTGAAGTAGGTATGCCTATAGCCTCTGCTGCGAAAAACTGAGGAATTGCTATCTCCCCACCTGCATCTGTTACTTGCGAGTTGTTAGAGACATTTTGGGCTTTAAATGGAGCTACTTTTATCCCTTGATGGTGAAGAAGATAGGTGATAGAAAAGGCAAGAGTGGATTTTCCTGCATCACTACTTGTTCCGAAAATACTTAGAGAGTTCATTTGTTGCCTTTTATTAACATAGGTTTTGAGTATGTCGAATTAAATGATTTTTTTTGGATAAATTCTTTCATAATAGATGTAATCCTTCTTGTTCTAAAGCCTTTTTATAGTGGCATATAATATCTTTTAATTTTGAAATATCACTATCATTTACCGCCAAGTTTTGGTAAGACACCTGCTGTTCATAAAGCTCTCTATCTCCATGCTCTTTGATTAAATTCTCTATGTTCTCAGGTATAAAAAAAGAGTGTTTTTTACATTTTGTAAGTCTTGGAACTATTGTGTTTAGGTATATGTTTATTCCAGCTAAATCATAGTCTCCAAAGTGTATATATTCATTTTCTATCTCTTTAATCCACTCCCACATGTAGGAGTTACTTACGACAAAAAGAATATTTTTATCTTGGAAAAACTTTTTATATTTCTGTGCAAACCAGATAACTTGGTAGTTCTCAACACCCACTATAATAGTCTCAGGTGCAAGTTCTATTTTTTGTGTATAAAAGAGAAAATAGCCGACTCCATTAGTAGGTAAAACTCTGAACTCTTTATCATCAACTTTAATGACTATATCTTCTAAAGATGAGACATAGAGACCCCTTAAACTATCTGACTTATCTCTCTTCCCGTTTTTTCGCCATTTTTGGATTGTATCTCGTGGTGCTTGAGTCTCTACAACATCTTCTAAATAAGCATCTATATCTTGTATCGTGTCAATGTAAAAGTTATGATTTTTCAAGAAAAGAAAGATATTCTCAGTTTTAAGAAGATGGACTATCTCTCTTTTTGGCGTTTGGCGCTCAGTTTGAATAGCACCATTTAACTTCAGTTGCACAATTATCTCTTTATTAGAGAATTTACCAGAAGTAATACTCCCCTGAATTAGAAGTGTTTTAAGATTTAGAAAATCTTTTTTGTTGATTTTCACCTAGATTTCCATAGTACTTGCAAGTATCATTCGCGAGTAGTCACTCTGTTTCTGTCCGACATATATAGTTGGGTACATAGAGATGAGCATATCGTCCTCTATTGGCATACCATTTAGAAAAACAAAACCACTTTCGTTTACAAAATCTTTGAGCTCTTTGAAATAGTCTGTAGAGATTGTTCCTATCTCATCTAAGATACAGTGAGAGAGTAAGGGAGTCTCTTTTGTGATGTTTTTACTTACCATCTGCAGCATTGAGATGTTGATGATGCTTTTAACGAGTGTAGAAGTTCCATTTGAGCCTATGTCACTTAGAGTTTGTCTCCATTTCAGGTCATTTCCATTCTCTACAACCTTAAATGTGAGAACAAAACCATCTTCTAAAAGGATGTACTCTTTTGAAGATTTTAGGAGTTCCATTAGGTCAGATATTTTACTGCTTAAATCCTCTTTTGCCTTTTGTGTCTGTGTATCACTTAGGTCTGAGGAGAAGAGACCACTTAAGAACTTCTCATTGTTGTCATCATAAAACTCTGAGAGATCTTTGAGTGAGTTTAGGATGTTATGGTTAGAGTTTTCAAACCTTATTTTGATGCTATCTATAACTTTAAATGAGTCTACCGCTCTGTTAATAGTGTTTCTCAAGTCCGTTACTTCACTCTCTATATCAAGAAGGGCATCTTCAAAAAGTCCTAAGTATTTCTGTATAGATGTGAGGGCACTTTTAAAGACTTCTGAGGAGTACTCTTTTAAAATCGAGAGTTTATCATCTTGGATGTATGCGATTAACTCTTTAGCTGTTCTTAGGTAAGAAATAGAGCTAACATAGTCATTTTCTATCTCTATTTTAAAGGTATTGTTAGGTTTTAAAACTAAGCGACAGTTATTTACAAGTGACTCTATTTTGGTTTCATCATTTTTTATTTTTGAGTAGAGTTGAACTACCTTATCTACAATACTACCCAAGTCTGATTCCGTAGAAATATCTAGCATTTGAACCTGCGAACTTAGAGAGTTTTTGATACTTTTAGCTATATCTTGATTCTCTATTTTATCTCTGTATGCTTTTACAAATCTTTCTAAAGAAGATTTTATTTTTTCTAGGTTTAACTGTTTATTTTTTATCTCTAGGGTGCTTTTTTTATATTTTTTATCTATGTTTAAAAGTTTTTCTTTTAGTGTGTCTCTTAATTCTTCACCCTCTTTAAGTGTATTAAGCATCTGTGGTATCTGTTTTATTTTTTGAGAAAATTGGTCAAGATATACTGTTACTAGGGTTCTATTTTCATTTATCTCTTTGAGGTGAGACTCTAGGATCTTTATCTCAGCAGAAATTTCTTTGAGTTGTGACTCATCAACACCCTCATCTCTGAGTGCAGTTACAAGTTCACTCTCTAAAACTGCTAACTCTTCACTATACTTGATATTTAGTTCTTCTATCTCACTCTCTTTAGATAGGTTAATCTCTTTTCTCTCTTCTTTAAAGCTAAAAATACTCTGGGCTGTTGCATCTGAAATATCTTCTTTAATTGTTTCTATCTTTTTAGATATATCTAAGATTTTCTTATTTAGGTTTTTTAAAGAGAGATCAAGTTGTGCAGACTCATTTTGGAGCTCTTTAGTCTCTTTTTCTCTTTGTTGCTCAGCCTCTCTTTTTGCAGTTTTAAGATTTTCATCTGCTAGTGCTAAACTCTTAGTGTAGCTATTTATTTTATCTTTAAGAGAATCTTTTTGAGTATATAAAGCAGCTCTTTGTCTATGCTTCTCTTTAGTCTCTTGGGATGCACTCTCCTCTAGGTTTTTCTTCTCTTTTTGTGCTTTTTTATTTAACTCTTTGATCTTCTCTTTTATGAGACGGAGTTGTTCTAAGAGTTTTACCTGCTCGTACTCATTTGTAAACTCCTCTTTAAACTCTAGTTCGAGTCCAAATATCGTGCTATTGTTGGGATGTTGTTTTACACTAAAAGCTCTCTCACTGAAAAGAATCTCATCTTTAAGATAAGTAACAATTTTTTCCTTATCTCTAATGTTGTTTTTGTTTAAAAACCCATATAAATTCTCACTGTCAAAATCGAGTTTTTTCTCTATTTGAGTTTTTTGAGTAAAGAGCAAATCTTTGGCATTTGTTGTTTTTGCATCAAGCTTACTCATAGACTCTTTTAAAGTAGTTTCAATCTTTCTGAGTTCTTCTTCAACTTTTTTAATCTCATACTCATTTGCAGTAATCTCAGACTCTGTTTTAGAAAACTCTTTTTGGAACTCTTGTATTTCTGTATTGAGTCCCTCTATCTTTTCCCTATAATAGGGGAAGTTTTTTATACTTGCTAGTGATATCTTTACTTTAGTAAGCGCATCATTTTTACTCTGTAGCTCAGAGGAGAGAGAAGATTTTTCATCTATGTGTATTTGTGATGACTTTTGTATCTTCTGCTCTTTAGTCTCAATGGCATCATTGATTTTAGAGTTGATAATCTCTCTGGCCTTTTGGGATAGAGCTTCAAGCTCTTGAATAGTGCTCATTTTAGCACTCTGTAAATCTTCTTGGATTTTTTTATATTTCTCTTGAATATTTTTAGTCCCAGCAGTTAAGACTTCATACCTTTTACTGGAGCTTTCAAGGCTATTTTTGAAGTTTTGCTCTTGAAGGTGCTTTGATACAAGTGTTTGTATATTTTTACTTGCATACTTTCTCTCTTTTTCTTGAAGTGTTTCAATCTCATTTCTCTTTACAGAGATTAGAGTATTTTTTTCATCTATCTGCTCTTTAACAAGTTTGGAGTCAAGCTTATACTCAAGGGAGAGTTCCTCTTGTGTAGTTTTGAGTTCTTTGGCGTTTAGAGTGTTCTTTTGTATATCAACTGCTATGTTTTCTCTGAGTATTTCAAGTCTATTTGCCAAAGATACGAACTCTTTTTTACTCGCCTTGTAAGAGTTGTGAGTCTCTGCTAGTTTCTCTATTACAGGTATTTTACCCTCAAAACTCTCTATCTCCTTTTTCTCAGATATATATTTATTAAGAGAGATTTTTATCTCATTTAGATTGATTTTCACCTGCGAATCGTCAATGAGAGAGACTATACTTTTTTTCAAAGAGTTAGAGCTTACCTTTGAACTTGCAAAGATATTTGAGAGTGTTTTTGCAAACTCAACTCTTGAACTAATAGTTTCAAAAAGAGTAAAGTTTGTAGTGGAGTCTTGTTTTATTTTTCTGTTTTGTTCATCTCTTTTGTGAAAGGTGTTTATGTACTGCTCTCTCTTAGTGGTAGAGTAGTTTAAGAGAGACTCTGTTTGAATCTTTTCGTTGAGTTGTTCTAAGTTTCTAGGTGTATTGGCGTTTAAAAACAGATCTTCAACACTTAATGAGGTGCTAGTTAAATCTACAAAAGAGTAGTGAAGTTTACCACTCTTACTTACTATGAAGAGAAATCTGTTCTCGCCTTTAGTGTACTCATAAACTAGATGTGAGTTATGCTCTTTAAAGTACCAGTCGTTAAAAGATTTTTTGGTATCGGGGTTGATGTTTAGGATGTTATCGGAGTAGTCCATAGTGTAAAAGAAGAGGACTGCTCTCATTATAGTTGTTTTTCCAACACCACTATCTCCAAGAAGTAGGGTGTTTGAGCTCAAATCTATCTCTTCAAACTCAAATCCAGCACTCTTGACCAAATATAGTTTTTTTAATCCATCCACATTACTCATAAACTTCCACCTCATTTAAAAAAGATTCTATATAATCATAAGAGTTTAAGATAATGAACTCTGAATTGACACTATTTACCTCTTCTACAAAACCATCTTTTTTAAGTCTATCGATGATTTTTTCTAAAAACTCTCTGTTATCTTTAGCAACAATACCCTTCATCTTTTGAGCCTGTTCTTGGAGTTGAATATTGGCGTTTAACTGACTCTCAACAGAGTTAAGACTAAACCTATACCCAACACCGAAGTTTGCATCGACTGTTCTTAGAAAGTGTGCTATGTCTATGTAGTCTACTATCTTTTCTAAGGCACTTACACTATCAGGCGCACCATCATGTGCAAAGTAGAAGTAACCCTCTCTTCTCATAAGAACATAGCCTATAGGCTTGAAGTAGGCTCTAAGTTCACTCTCTTTACTTACTATAGCCTCGTAGAGTTCAGAGTTTCCATTTTTAGAACTGTTCTCATTTATGAAGTTACCTTTTAGTATGTCGGTATAGATTCTCTGTATATGTTGAGGAAGGAGTTCGTCGGTGTTTATTAGCATCTAGTTAACCTTTGTTTCATTTGAAAAAACTTCTAAATATCTTCTTTTATCTATGGTGATAAAGGAGTTGTTTTCTATCTTGTACTTGAGGGAATAGTTTTTAAGAAGACGTATAAAAACTCCTAAGAGTCTTTTTTCATCAATTTTTTTGAGGATTAAAAAAGAGACTAAATCACTCTTCTGAGATAAGAACTCTTTATTGAGTTTTTGATAGTTGTAGAGCTTCTTATGTATATCTATTTTTTTTGTTTTATCATAAAGAAGAGGTTTATCCTCTTTAATATTTTTAAGTTCAAGCTCTCTTGTGTCTATGATTTTATTTATGGTGTTGATGAAGTCGTGGAGTCTATCATCTGGATGTATTCGTGTCTCTTTAACATTAGTTACTATGATATTTTTTTGTATTAGGAGTTGTTGTATATCTGTTTTTTCATAAAGTGTATTAGAATCTTTTAGCTCTTTTAAACGCTGAAGCTTTTTAATGAACTCACCATCTTTTATTGACTGGTTTATAAAGTTTTTTATGTCTTCATAGAGTCTTCCAAAAGAGTTCTCTATGTTTGCACTATTATGTCTTAGTTTTAAAACAGCAGAGTTTACTCTTCTATCTTGCATAGATTTTAGAAAATTGTACTGCTCGTCTAAGAGGATATCGACAGTTTTAGAGGAGTTTATCAGTTCACTTATCTCATTTTGACAAAGTTCTAATTTGCTCATTTTTATCTCAAAATTAGCTTCATTTTTAAATGCAAAGATAGAACTAGAAGATATAGCGTGAAGATTAAAGCGAAGAAGTGCAGGGATAGAGTTAAGAATCTTATAAATAGCCTTTATCTCTTTTTCGGGTGACTCAAGGTTTTTGACTCGTAAGTCATAGTTTTTGAGTTGTAAACGGAGTTTTAAAACCTTATCACCGATGATGCCTATAGATGTCTCACTATTTTGACCAAGCCTAGTTTGGTAGTACTCCTCTGTATCACTAGAGAGACTTAGGGCATCATCAAAACTATCATATTCGATGATATCAAGACGTATGGCTTCATCAATTTTCGCATTTCTTGATATGCTACGCATCACTTCATTTGGTCTAGATTCATAGTTATATAGCTCTTGAATCACTTTTCTACAAGAGTTCTGAACATCTATAATTTTAATAATATTTTTACTTGTTTGCATTATGAATCTTTGTGTAATATATAATGATGATTATATCTGAAAATATTATTAGAAAGTACTAAGAGTTTCTTTTAATCTTTCATGGTTTTGCTTATTTTTAACTGCAAAACGGAGCCAGTTTTTATCTAGATAGGTGAAGCTTTCACAATCCCTTACTAGTATTTTATGAGTGAGGAGATGTTGAAATAGCTCCTCCCCTTTTTGTGTATGAGTTAGAATGAAGTTTGCTTGACTCTCTACTATCTCATCAAAATGAGAAGAGTTTTCTAAGATAGAAAGGAGTTGTGCTTTTTGGGTTTTGTGGAGTTCTTTAGATGTTGTTATAAACTCTTCATCTACTAAACGCTGCTTTAAAAACTGAGAGTCTAGAGCAGATATATTCCACACTTGGGATGGTAACTTTTTGATATTTTTCTTATGAGAAAATATTGCTCCGACTCTTACCCCCGCACATGAGTAAAACTTAGAAAAAGATTGGATGATATAGAGTTTTTTATACTCATTTATTTTCTCCCTATATGATTGAAGTTCTTCAAACTCTAGAAAACTTTCATCTAAAATGATGGTACAGTTAGCTTCCATCCAAATCTCTAAAAGCTCGGCTAAGTCATAGTACTCACCCTCAGGAGTAGAGGGGTTTACAAAGACAATTATGGAGTCATCAGTTGGATGACTTTCAATGTCTGTGATACGGTTGATACGATAGATATTTTTCTTGTTAGCTGCTTTTTCATACTCACCAAACAGAGGTTCATAGAGATATAGATCTTGGCGTTTAAGAGAGTCTAGAAGAGTGTGAATGGCAGAAGTGGCACCATTAAAAAGTGCTATCTGTGAACTCTCTATCTCATATTTATCTGCTATGACTTTTTTAAGGTCAGTGTAATTACTGTCGGGATATTTTGCTACAAGAGTAGAGTCAAAAGAGAGTTGTATCTCTGGTTGATAAAGGTTTACATTTGAAGAGAAGTCTATTATCTCCTCTGGGTTACAGTCTATCTTTTTTGCATATTTATATATGTCAGCACCGTGAGTCATCATACTTCTATATCATCCCAAAACTCATCATAACTAAGATTAGTAAGTGCATTTTCATTGTCTAGATTTTTCTCTAGCAATATTTTTTGCTGTGCTTGGAAGTAGACTTCTAAAGCATCATTTATCATAGTTGATTCGTCTTTTTTGAGAATCTCTTTAAATGTTTGTATATTATCTAGGTTGTCATTATTGATTGTAATTGTCATAGTGAAATTTTACCAAAATCTAGCTAGTTTTTTAGCTTCTTTTGTATTTTTATGAGTAAGTATTCTCAGCAGTGAGTAGAGTTTTGCTCCACAGCTTACCTCTTCATGCAACTTGGATAGTGTGATTTTAAAAGGAGCAGTTTGATTATAGGTATTTAAAAATACATTTGTATACAACTGGCGTTTACTAGGGTTAAACGCTAGAAGTGCGACTGCGACATCAAAGATAAAAGAGCCATTTCCTCCATCTATAAAGTCAAAAACTGCTATTTTTTCTTTGTCAAAAAGAGTATTGTCTTTAAAAATATCCCCATGGATAAAGCCATCGTTTTTCTGTTTGTAGTTGCGAAGTGAGAGTAGTTTCTTATAGTAAAAATAGAAATCAGATTTAATAGATTTTAGACTGGCGTTTAAGTCATACTGTTGTAAAAATATCTGCTTTGAGTGATATTGATGCGTAGTTCTATGCATCTTAGCCATAAATCTTGCAAGGGATTGGATATGAAATAGTTGTGTATTTTTAATCTCTTTTCCGTGAAGCTTTTCATACAAAAACCATGTGCCATTTTGGGCTACACAAAGAGGGACATTAAGTCCAGTTTTTTTAAGAAGAGTGAGAAGCTTTTTATCTGCTTGTATCTTCTGTTCAATATCTCTTTCATAATGTTTAAGAATAAACTCATCCAAAATATAAGTAGTATCTATCACCCCATCTTGTGTAGGAGTAAGTGATATGAGAGAATACGAAGGAAAGAGTACCTGAGCCTCTTTTAGAGTAATAGGGGTTTTTACTCCCATGTACAGAACTTTTGTACTATTATTTGCATTAGTAATTGTAGCTAAACTTAATATGATTTTATATTTATCACATAAAACTATTTATAATTATATAAGTTTATATATGTATAATAACATTTAAAAATAAAAAAGGAATAAATAAATGAAAAGAAGTTTTTTATTAAAAACACTCTTAGTTGCTACATTAGCTACATCAGCATTCTCAGAAGATATCGATGCGATGCCAGGTGAAGAGTATGAAGAAACAACTTCAAAAGCAACAATGCAAGTAGGATTAACATACGGTCTAATGAACTTTGGTGGGAGTTTATCTGATGAGAGTGAGTCAATTGATGTAGATACAGAAGATACTCCTTTAACAATATCTTTTGCATTTTTATTCAAAAATGATAATAAATTTGGATTTTATTATAAAACAGATGAATTAGCACTTCCTAATATATCAGATAGTGGAACAATTTCTACTAATACATTTGGAGTCCTTGGAGAAGTTGGATTTTCTTCAATTAAAGCAAAGATAGGAGAAGGTGAATTGTTACCATATTTTGGTTATGGTTTAGGGTATGGCTCCGCTGAGGCATCTTGGACTAGTATAGATTTAAGTGCATTTGAAGCTGATTTGTCTTTCGGTGCGCACTATACAATTCAGTCATTTGAAGTTTCAGCAGCTATTTACAGAAGAGCTATTTCTGTCTTTGATGAATCTGACACCGTGACATATGCAATGAACGGAATAAACCTTGGTGTAGGTTACAAATTCTAATTCAAAAATAAACTACGTCATGCCTAAATCACATTTAAGCATGACACTCTTCCAATCCAAATCAAAGTTTTTTTCTACATAACTCTTATGATGAGGGACTCCACATTTTGAACAGTCTTGATGGATTGCTTCACCGTAAACACCAACTCTACCATCTTTAGAATCTATCTCACAAAAGCTGTACTTAGTTTTTGTATCTACCTTTTCTACTCCCTTGTCATCAAAACGAAAGTTTGGACAGGCACAGAGGTAACAGTTAAGTGATTCCATGTCATGGCATTTTTTTTCCTCTTCATAGAGAGGGCAAAAATCATTTTCCATCTTCACCATATTTTCAAAATCAAAATACTCGATAATTTTCTCTTTTGTAAAGCCTTTTAGTAAGAGTTTGTCTACAATGACCTTATGTTTTGCTGCATGTTCATCAAACCAAGTAGAGTAACTCATCGTACACATCTTATATTGTAAGGAGCATGTTTTCCATTCCAGCTTATTTTATCTTCACCAAACTTTACCATATATGCTGAAGAAGCGACTGATTCTAGCTCATCACTACTCCAGTAGAAGTTATTTGCGATGTTTGTATAGTTGTTATCTTTGGACTCTATTAGCTCTTTTGATGTAGGGAGTCTCCAGTTAGTAAATCCTGCAAGAGTAAGATTACTACAGTATGTAGTTGCTGTGTCCCCTGATGTATCATGACAACTCTCATGGTCTCCTCCCACACCATTAGGGTTAATATTATCAACACAAGTAGCATAGTTTGTGTCACTTAGCCATGTTTTTGTAACAGTTATTGATTCATTGTTATCTTGCCATGTTAAGGTCTTTCCCCATGGAACTGTTTTTTCATTGATGGAAATTGTTATAGAGTGAGAACTTGTTGCACCCTTATCATCTGTAACACTACAGGTAATAGTATGGATGCCACTTGTTGCATAGTCTGTTGTGACAGAAGGTTCAAGTAAGTTAGGTCCTTGTGGACGACCATCGTCTATATTCCAACTATAAGAGACAATATGTCCATCAACATCAGAAGCGGTAGCTGTAAATGTCACATCTTCTAGTAAATCATAAATACTTTTTGAAGTACTTATCATAACTTTAGGTGGAGTATTTTGGATGATGATATCTTTTGTCATTACTTTTATGAAGAGGTTGGCATTGTTATCTGCTCCTATATCCTTCCACTCTTTGCCATTGTAAGAGATATAACTCTCTCCTTCTAAGGCTGTATGTTTTGGTGCAAGTTCGTGAGCACTCTCAACAGGGATGATTACATTACTTTGGGAAGGAGCTCTAAACTCTGTTAGAACAGCAAACTGAGTATTTGCAGGAAGAAAAATAGGTGTATTAACTTGAGTTGTGTGAAAGCCCATGTCAAATTTTTGAGCTATAACTCTCTGCCCTATTCTAGTGGATGTATCACCCCAAGTAGGGATATGACCATTTATAGTGTGAATCTCAAATGAAAAACTACTACCTTCATCGTAGTTTATGACATTTATACCAACAACTGCTTCTTCATGTGTAGTAGTATAAATGTTTGCCCCATAGGCTTTAGAAGTAGGAAATGTAAAGTATCGTCCAATCATCCCAAAATCATCATGTGCATAGATTGTGTTAAATGCAAACTCATCTTCGGGAAGGTCATCGTAAGTAGCTATTAGACCCGATCCGATACTTGTATCACTATAGGGTATGTATATATATCCATTATCCGTTGTTGGACTAGTTCCCCAACTATTTTTTACGATAAAAACACCTTTTTGTCCTTGAACAGTTTTGTCATCATCATAACCTACTATAACTACTGCATGATTTGGATGAGCAGTATTTTTTTGATAAAAAGATTTTGATGCAGCATCATAAACAGAACTTCCTGTCTCGCCTGAAGTACCAAAACCAACTTCTACACTAACTTGGATAGGTTTGAGTTTATCAACAAGGAGAGTTTTTATAAGTGCTAGATTTACACCATTTTGAACTCTACCAAAGTACCAAGATATGTTGTCTACATACTTTACAGATTCACACTCTGGACACGATTTAGAATTATCAGTATCAAAGTAGGGATCGTCAAACTCATTTACCACACCCTTGTGTCCGGATAAATACACTCCAGTTGAGAAAGTGAAGCCACCCCCACAGAGATCATTTCCGGCATAGGCATGTTCATGTTTTAGATTATTTTCTGAAAAATCTAAGCTTGTTTTTTTACCATAACTTCCCTCGAGTGCTGCAATACCTGCAAATGCCCAACATGTTCCACATTGTCCTTGGTTTTTAACACTAGAAATAAAACTATCATCTAGATTCCCATCACTATTTGGATCGCGTAAATCAAATTTACTAGGAAAAGAAGATGCAATAAGAATTGCTCTTTGTGGAGCTGATGCTGAGCTTTGTGGAACTCTTGGAAGATATGGCGCTGGCATACTCTCTTGTTTTGGTTTACCATCTTGTACCCATTTGGAGTAAGCTGCAGAAACTGTTGGGGCGGAAACACTTATGCTAGTTAGGTTAATATCTTCCGCAATAGTTATAACAGGATCTTCACTTGTTCCACAAGCTGTTAAAAATAGTATAAGATTCGTAACTAGAGTATATATAAATAGTTTTTTCATGTTTTCCCTTTTAATCACAAATGATACTTTAATAGTGCTTGCAAATTACTTATTTTGTAGATCGAGAGATAATAAGATAGATAAAAAATGGTGCACCTATGATGGCTGTGACGATCCCGATAGGGAGTTCACTTTGTGTAGCTATGGCTCTGGTGATTGTGTCACACATGACTAAAAAAAGACCTCCGAAGATGGCACTCTTTAAGATGCGTGAAGCGACAGTAACAGGGTAGAGCTTAGCTACGATGTGAGGTACTATCAGCCCGATGAAACCTATGGGCCCTGAGATACTGACAAGAGTACCTATGCCTAAAGAAGAGACTACTAAAAGAAGGAGTGTGACTCTTTTGGCGTTTACTCCTTTTAACTTTGCTGACTCTTCTGAGATACTTAAAAGTTGAAGCTCAAATCTGTAGGCAAAAAGTGTAGCTAAAAGTATAAATGCCATAATGCCAAGAACTAAAGGGTATGTCCAACCGATGATGGAGAGCGAACCCATAGTAAAACGAATGAGTGTGTCGTTTTGCATAGCATTTCCAAGATAAAAGACTATCATCAAAGCAGAGGTGTAAAAGAGTGAAAGAGCTATCCCTAGTAAAAGAAGAGATTCATGCTGATGAGACTTTAAAAATTGTGAGAGATAAAGTAGTAAAAAGACAGTCAAAAGTGCACCCATAAAACCAAAGACACTAATGGCAGCTATCCCAAAAAGAAGAGTAGAAAGTCCTAGCTTTATGGCGATACCTGCACCTAAAACAGCCCCACTAGAGATGCCAAGTGTGTAGGGCGTCATAAGTGCATTTCTAAAGAGTGTTTGAAACAAAAGACCAGATAGACTCAAAATGACTCCTGCTTCAAAAGCAAAGAGTACACGAGGAAGGCGAAGCTCAAAAAAGATAGTCGAGTCAAGTGAACTGGCGTTTAGTAACTCTTTTATGTTGATGTCAACTGCTCCAACAAAAGGTGAGATCATCATAACTAACACTAACACTAACCATATACTAAACCTAATCATACTGCACCACCAAAGAGTTAAACACTACTCCATAAAGTTCTTTGAGATTTTCATCATCAAAAAAGTTGTTTTCATAGTAGTGTGCTTGTTTCTCTTTTATGAAAAGAACAGGTGTATTTACAAAAGATGCGAGATGTAAGTCATGAGTAATGAGTATGACTTGATGGTACTCTTGTAGTCCTTTGATGTGTTGGGCTATGATCTTAGAGTTGTGAGGGTCAAGGTTAGCAGTTGGTTCATCAAAGATGATGATCTTACTCTGTGCTGCTAATGCTTGAGCGATGAGAACGAGCTGTTGTTCACCTGAACTTAGAGAACTTACACTAGAGCTTTTAAGATGTTCTATTTTTAAAAAAAGAAGAGTCTCTTGGGTGATTTTTTTATCTTTAGTAGAGTAATCAAAAAAAGATTTCTTGTAAGCAAAACGCCCAAGAAGAACAAACTCTTCTACCGTTATATAACTATCATAAATATTTAGTTTTGCTGGGATGTAAGTGATGAGTTTAGCTTTTTCACTTAAAGAAAGTTCTTGAATATCTTTGGCATTTATAGAAATGTCACCGGTGTAATCTTCTAAAGATGAGATACACTTAGCAAGAGTACTCTTCCCACTTCCATTTGCTCCAAGGATAGTAAGATTTGTAGGTATATCCAATGATATGTTTTCTAAAATCACTCTCTTATCAAAAGAGCAGTTAATATTTTTTAACTCAATCATGCATACATCCTAAATAGGTATAGTACTTGACAAATAACACACTATCATGTATAATAATCGCACTTACGGTGAGTCCCTGCATGCACACTTACCTTTTTCTCATACAATTCAAAATAAACTCTTTCATTTTCAGATTTTCATTTTTAAAGTTTTCTATTATAAATCGATTTTCTAAATCATTACTCTTTTGAAGACTAGTCTCTTCCCCAAGTAAAAAGTAAAGTGTATAGTAAACATCAAGTAGTCTATGGTCATAAAGACCTTTTCGAATACTTTTGTACTTACCTATGGCTTTGACACTTCTATAGTTTCTATTAAATATTCTGCCGTTGTGTGCACATCTATTTCTAAGCTCTTTTACTCGAAGCATATAAGAGATGAAAACTTCAGGCTTTAAAACACCAAATTTTCTACCGATAATTTTTAAGATACTAGTCTCTTCTATCATTAATTTTGAAAGAAGATGTATAACTGTTCCAAGTGTAGCACTCTCTATAAAATAGTGAAAAGGTGGATAGTTAATATCTTTTTGTTTGTTTAGTTCAATAAACTCTTGACCTTTTAGGTACTCTTCATAATTATCTTTAAATTTGAATAGACCAATATTTAAGATGAAGCTCTTGATCTCTTCATCTTGATATGTAGAAGATTCTCTAAGACCATCTTCATATATTGATGAAATGTATGTTTGTAAATCTAGTATTTTATAGTCATATTTCATAAGTTAATTATATCTCAAAGTGTTTAATTATTCATCTCTGAACACAATCTTTCTATACTCAGTGCTATACGGTGAGAGGGGATGTGTAGATAGTCTTCATCTACTATTGTTATTTTTCTATTTTTACTAGCGTTTGTTGGTAGGTTGTACCAGTTTTTGAGGGCTTTTTGTACATCTACATCTGGTTCTGTTGCATGGGAGTGTAGGATGATTATTTGGTCTGGATTTAGGGCTATGATGTTTTCATATCCTAGGACTGGTTGCTCTGTCCCTTGTGCTGTGTAGGCATTAGTATTGCCACAGCTCTCAATGATGTTTTCAAAAAATATATCATGACCAGCGATGTAAGTATGACTTCTCAAATCCTCACGAAGTCCGTAAACTATCATCACACTGTGAGGGCTAACACTTTTAGGAGCATCTGTTATGGCGTTAGTTATGTTAGCTGTGAGTATTTCAGCTTGTGAAGTGGCGTTTAACTCTTTAGCTAGTTGCAGGATGGATACTTGGATGCTAGAGATAGTTTTTAGGTTTAGAGTGAGTGTCTGTATGTGAAATCTATTTAGTCTTTCTAAGCTTTTAGCATTAAAACTCTGTCCAACTACAAGAGTAGGTCTCAGTGCTAAAATCTTTTCTAAATGAGGGTTTTCATATCCACCGATAATAGGCAGTTTAGCTGCTTGCTTAGGATAGAGAGAGTAGCTTGATGTAGCGACTAAACTCTCTCCCTTTCCAAGTGCAAAGATTATCTCTGTGATAGAAGGGCTAAGAGAGACTATCCTCTCATTAGCTAAAAGATTGAGTATCGATATAAGGAGAATTATAAAAGTTTTTGTACTCATCTTTTCCTCTTTAGTATTTAGCTATTAGTCCAAGATAAAGACTACGTCCAGCAGTTGCATATCCATCTACTGTTTGGTAGTATTTATCACTTAAGTTGTCAATTTTACCATAAACAGTTACATACTTATTTACTTTTACATTTGATACAAGATTTGTTATTAGGTATTTACCAGTTTGTGCACCAGTTTTATCTGCACCGTCATATCTCTCACCGATATACTGGGCATTTACTCCGATGTCAAACTCTTCACTTACATAGTATGTAGCTTTTGCATCGACTTGTTCCTTAGGACGACGTGCAAGTTCTTTACCTTCTGCATCTTCAGTTTTTACATAAGTGTATGTAGCACCCACACCAAGTGAGTCAAAGTAGAAATCTTCATAACCTATCTCAAGACCTTTAAATTTTGATTTTCCACTTGTTTGTACATACCCAAGTATATTGTCATAATCGATAAGGTCAGTAATTTCATTGTAAAAACCTGTTAACCAAATGATATCATTTCCTAAAGTAATATCGGTAGTAAGAGATTCTTCAGGTTTAAGATTTGGATTTGCACCATACTGACCATACAGTTGACCAAGTGTTGGAGCATTATATCCGGTACCAACATTTGCACTTATATAAAAGTCATTATGGATGAACTGCTTAGCACCAAGTTTTCCAGTAAGTGAATTATCAAAGTTATCATAGCTATCGTAGCGGATTGATTGTGTAAGAATCGTGTTTAATTCTTGGATTAAAGAGAGTTTATTATAGTTTGTAGCAAAGGCTGAAATAGCACTATAGTTTTTTGTTGTATTTGCAGTAATCTCTTCTTGTTCAAATTTTTGGTAAGATGCACCAATACGAACAAAACCATCTTCCATATAAGTGATTTTATCATCAGCTTTTATCTCGTTGACTGAACCCTTATATATATAACTTCCGTAAGCACCGAGAATCTCTCTTTTAAAAGTAGAAAGGTTATAGTTTATTTTTATTTGATGAGTATCACCATTATGTTTGTATGCTAAATTGTAAAAACGATTTTGCAAATAAGTATTTGGTATAGTACTATCTATTGGTACATATCCACCACTTGCTGCATCATAGGCAGAGTCATCATAGTTTACTAATGAGTTTACAGTTTGCAGGTTTACTTCAACTCTGTCCTTTTCTCCTATATTATATCCCAGTTTCATATTGATGGAATTATTTTGATAGAGATCTTTTTCATATCCTAGCTCATCATATCTTTTTCCATACTGTACATCAGATTTAATCTTTTCTACTGCTGAAAATCCATCTATATCGTAAACAATTCCACCGATTAAGATATCGTACTTATCAGTTGCATAAGATGCTTGCATAGAAGCTTTCTTGCTATCAAATGAACCATACTCAACCGCTGCAACTCCATGGAGTCCTTTTTTTGCTTTTGATGTGATAATATTGATAACTCCACCACTCGCATCTGCACCCCAGACACCTGACTGAGCACCTTTGATGATTTCTATCTGTTCTACATTATAAAGCATGATTTGTGAAAACTCAGCAGCAGCTCCGATACCTGTAGGATTATTGTATCTCACACCATCGATAAGTACTAAAACTCTTTTTGAACTCATTCCACGGATGAACATAGAAGTGCTTTTTCCTGCACCACCATTTTGAGTCATAGAAAGACCACCAAGCTTGTTGAGGGCTTCATCTAAAGTAGATACACGAGACTCTTCTATGGCTTCTTTAGTGATGATAGTCACAGAGTCAGTTACATCTTTTTTCTTAAGTGTAGTCCCTTGTGAGGCTGTTACATCGATTGACTCTAGTGTGTACTGGTTCTCAGCGTTTAGTTGGCTCAATAGAGCAGCAGATAATAGTGATAGTTGTATTATATTTTTCATTTTTGTCCTTAAACATTTGTATAAATTTTTGTATTGATTAGTTTATGTTTAAGAAGAGGGTGGAGAAGCTATTTTTATAGTGAGGGGTTTGCCATTTAGTGTGCATACTGAAGAGCCAAGTGCTACTATCTTTTGTAAAGATATATAAGCTTGTATCGCTGCTAATGAGAAATAGTTTTTTCCAAAACCTTTAGGACTATGCACTTGTTAGGACTCTCTGGCTGTAATTTTTCGAAATTATAGCTTGTTAATATTAAAAAACACCGCTAAAGTGAGTTATAAAATATTGCTTGGTTTTTTCCAAGTTCCTTAGCTCTGTACATAGCTTTGTCTGCATTTTTTATAAGTTGTGCTGCATTGTCAGCATCTTCGGGCATAAGTGCTATCCCAAGACTGATACCAATAGTGGTTGTTTCATTCTCTATATGCATAGGTTCATTGACACTTTCAATGATACGTTCTACTAATGCTAGTAGATAGATTTGACACTCATCACAGTTCTGATTTTTCCCACGGATGAGTAGGATGAACTCATCTCCCCCAACTCTAGCAGCTACATCAAAATCGCGAATAACAGAGAGTAGCCTTTTAGCGACAAGTTTTAAAACTTTATCTCCATAAGTGTGTCCAAGTGAGTCGTTTATCTGCTTAAACCCATCTAAGTCCATAAAAACAAGAGCTGAATGCATATCATTTCTCTTTGTATATATGAGTTCCTCTTTAAGACGAATAGAGATAGTTTTACGGTTAGATAGTCCGGTCAGTGAGTCGTAGTATGCAAGATGTTTGAGTGCTGCTTCTTTGGCCTTAAGATCACTAATATCCTTATCTATACCCCGATAACCTAGAAGTGTCCCATCAATGTCAAAAAATGGAGAACCGTTTGTTAAAAGAGATACATTATGACCATCTTTATGTATATTTATATTTTCAAGATTTACAATTTTTTCTCTATTGGCAACAAGCTTTTCAAAGATTTTAGAAACTCTATTGGCTTCATCTTCATGCATTAACTCAAAAGCAGTTTTACCAACAATCTCACTCTGTTTATAACCCAAAATTTGCTCTATCTGTTTACTAATGTAACTATATCTACCTTCTATGTCAACTTCCCAAACCCAGTCATTTGTACTCTCAACTAACTGCTGAAACCTATCCTCACTACTCTGCATCAGTAAAAAGTTTTTGTATTCGTAGTATTTTAGTATCTGATACATTAGGAGTAAAAAGACAAAGAGTATCAAAAAGGTATAGAGTGCTATCTTCTTAAAAGGGGCTATATGATTCTCATAGGGCTGCTTAATGACAAGTCCCCATGGAGTTCCTTCTATTGGGGTGTAAGCTGAAAAAACTTTTTGCTCATTATAGTCATTTCCCACATTTGACCCATCTTCACCTGCGAGTGCTTTCCTCATGGGAATTGCTAGGTGTGTATCTGAGAGTTCTATAGATGGTGGTTGTTTTTTTGTAGAGTAAGCTAAAAACTCTATGTATGAGTCTTTTTTAACACCTATGAGGTACTCAAAAATAACTTGGTCTTTGACTACAAGGTTTTTAAATGCTTCTTGAATCTGGTAAAGAGTAGCTTTTTCATTGTCAAAATCGAAGTCTGCTTCTTTGGAGTAGCGTTTATCAAAGACATAAATATGTGTTATGAGTTCAGAAAGAATATTTGCTTTTTCATGGATAAATATTCTCTCTTCATTTTCAGCTTTTTTGAAAAGAGCAAAACCAGATATTGCTACAATCACGATAAGAGGAATGACAATCTTTAGAAATAAAAAAATAAATCGTGACTCAAACTTACTCAATTTTTTCCCTTTATGTAACTAGGATTTAATAATGGTACTCCTAAAGTTATAAGAAAAAACTTAATAGTATCTATAAAGTTTAAGTATTGGTTTAATTTATAATAGGTAGTATGTAAGTAAAGAAAAATTAATCACTATTGTGAGTGAAATGTCCTCTCAAACTCCCTGTATTTAGGGGTTTTGCTAAGTGCTCATGCACAATAAAAAACAAAGTTGTATACAGGCGGAAAATAAAATGTCAAATTCATATTTAGATACTTTAATAAAACGAACTAAACGACTTACTGTCCTCTATGTTGAAGACTCAAGAGAGACAAGAGAAGTAGCATGTGAGTTTTTAGATATATTTTTTGGAAATATTGTTACTGCTGTGGATGGGGAAGATGGGTGGAAAAAATATCATTCCCAAAAGTTTGATCTAGTCATAACAGATATTGAAATGCCTAAGAAAAATGGACTAGAACTTATATCTCAGATTCGTGAAACAAATTCAAATATTCCTCTTTTAGTTCTATCTGCTTATAGTGATGAAAAGTATTTTTTAGAAGCTATAAAATGTGGACTCGATGCATACCTTCTCAAACCTTTTGAGATGGAACAGTTTATCGATGTCATATTTAAGGTGGTAAAAAAGCTCGATGATGAGCAAAAGCTTATTGACTATAAACTAAAACTAGAGAGTTTAGTAGAAGAAAAAACAAGAGAAGTTGAGTATAGATGTTATCATGACTATCATACTGACCTTCCAAATACTATTATGCTTCAAGATGATTTAGCTAGTAGAGAGTACGAGTATGTCATACTACTCGATATCTCTCATTTTTCAGTTTTAAACAAAGAGTATGGAAAAGAGTTTGCAGGTCAAGTTATCCAGAGAACAGCATTTGTTCTTGGTAAAAATATTCATCAAGATGCCAAACTTTACAAAATAGACTCAGATAAATTTGTTATCCTTTTAAAAAATACATTTATTGAAGAGGTTGAGAGTTACTGTGCTCAAATAGTTTCGTTTTTTGATACAAAAAAAGTAGTTGTTGATGAGTCTGAACTTCATATTACTTTTAATATTGGTGTAGATAAGATAAGAGAGGATGTCTCTGAAACACTTATAAACTGTGAGTTTGCATTAGACAGGTCTAAGCAGCTCGGAAGTAGACACTATGAGATATATAATGAAAAAGTCACTGACTTTAGAGATGAAAAAGAGGCTCTATCTTGGCTTCGTAGAACTCGCGAGCTGGTGTGTGATGAAAATATTCTAGCCTATTTTCAACCCATTCAGGAGATCAAAACAGGAAAGATTACTAAGTATGAAGTCTTAGCTCGTGGTCTGTACGAGGGGAAAATATATCCTCCTTACTTCTTTATTCCTCCTGCTGAAAAGTTAGGGCTCTCAACATCCATAACAAGACTGATGGTAAATAAAAGTTTCGCTTTTTTTCAAGACAAAAGTGTGGACTTTTCCATAAACCTTACTCAACGAGATCTCATAGATGATTACCTAGTTCGTTTTCTAAACAAAAAGTTAAAACAGTTCAACATAAACCCTTCTCGTGTAACATTTGAGATACTTGAAAATGTAACAGTAGCACAGAACTCGCATAAGATCACTCAAAAACTAAATGAACTCAGAGAGATGGGTTTTAAGATAGCGGTTGATGACTTTGGGGTGGAGAACTCTAACTTCTCTAGACTCTTAGAGATAAACTTAGACTTCATAAAGATAGACGGTATCTTCATCAAAAATCTAAAAAACAATGAAAGAAATGTAAAAATCATAAAAGCAATAGTATCTTTGGCAAATGCACTTGACATCAAAACTGTGGCAGAGTATGTTGAGAGTGAAGAGCTGTATGAGATAGTAAAAGAGTGTGGCATAGACTATGCTCAGGGCTACTTCATAGGAAAGCCAGAGCCACAACTCGTTGCTTAATCTGTGATACAATCCCTTTATGAAACTCTCACACTTAAAACAGATACTAAACTACCTAAAAAACTTTCAAAAAATCTCGGCAATCCATAGAGTCAGCGACACAATACTTAAAGTGGCGTTTGACAAACGAGATGATATTTACTTCAATATGACTCGCTCGAACTCTAGTATGTTTAAGTGTGAAGAGTACCCACGCTCAAAGGTCTACAATGCACCTTTTGATGTCATCATAGCGAAACGCTTTAACCGTTCGAACATCCTTGGAGTAGAACTTCTAAATGATGATAAGATTTTACGATTTAAGACTTCAGTAGCTTCTGCTTACAAAGAAGAGATAACTTACTTACAGATAGAGTTCACGGGAAAATATACAAATATAATCATTCTTGATGAACAAAACAAAGTCCTTGAAGCCCTCCGTCATGTTGACCTTTTTTCATCGTTTCGTGAAGTGAGAGTAGGGCAAGAACTACTTGAAGTACCAAATGCTCCTTTTGTGGCTAAAGAGTATCCACTTGAGAGTGTTGAAGAGTTTCTTTATGGTGTTTATGAAAAAGAGCAGAGTGGACAACTTACAAACCTGAAAAAACAGAAGGTTGCATTTCTCACTAAAAAGCTTAAAAAACTACAAAAACTTTATGATAAGTTAGACTCTGAGGCAAGTCTTGAAAAAGAGGCGGCAAAGCAAGAGCACTACGGAAACCTAATCCTCTCAAACGCTCAAACCATCAAGCCCTATGCTATGGAACTCTCTTTAGAAGATTATTATGATGGTTCTATGGTTCACATAGAACTTCCTCGTGCTCTGCCAAATGCTTTTGTGATGAGTAATATGTTCTTCTCAAAGAGTAAAAAGTCAAAACAAAAAGCAAAACATCTTCACATAGAAGAAGAGTCTCTTCGCTCTAAAATAGAGCACTTAAAACTCTTCATCCATACTGTAAACGATGCTAAGGATGTGGCAAAGATAGAGCTACTTTTTCCTAAACGCCAACAGAGTAAAAAGATAAAAACAGATGACTCTGTAGAGATATTTTGGATAGAAGGGTACAAGGTACAGCTTGGAAAAAATGAGAGAGGAAATGTAGCAGTCCTTAAAAATTCTAAGGCAAAAGACATCTGGCTACACCTAAGAGACCAACCTTCATGTCATGTTATCATCACTACAGATAAGCAAAGTTTGCCAGAAAAGATCATAAAAAGTGCAGCAAGACTCTGTGTAGATTTTACAACGACTTCAAAAGATCGCTATTTGGTCGATTATACTCCTCGTAGAGAAGTTACCATTCAAAGTGGTGCAAATGTTCTTTATAACAAATATAAGACCATAGAGATAGATACTAGAAAATAACACAGGAGGGTCAAAGCGATGTCAGTTGGAGCTATAGGAAGTGCCATATTTACAAACCAGATGACCCCAGTGGCATCATCTGCTGCAAATGCACACAACAACCGTGTAGATTTTCAAAACATGGTAGCACAAGCTGCTGTAAATGAAAAAGATGAAAAAGTCTTAGAAGT
>Ga0256826_1000075_pt1 | contig 47281 bp, 45 predicted proteins | sample CV79metaG_FD_185975 | JGI IMG/M metagenome (GOLD analysis project Ga0256826, IMG submission 185975) | Hydrothermal vent microbial communities from East Pacific Rise, Pacific Ocean - CV79 | ecosystem: Environmental > Aquatic > Marine > Hydrothermal vents | place: Pacific Ocean: East Pacific Rise...
TACAAGTAAAAAAAGCAATTACAGGTAATGGAAAAGCAACTAAAGAACAAGTAGCTTTTATGGTTAAGCGATTATTAAAGATTAAAAAAGAGATAAAGCCATTAGATATTACAGATGCAATGGCAATCGCTATAACTCATGCACAAAGAGTAAAACATAGAAGAACAGTAAAAAAAGTGAATTCATAATTTTTTACTGTAACCTTTTTTTAAGTCAAAAAACAATAGAATTCCACACTTTTTAAAATGATCGCGTAACTCAGTGGTAGAGTACTTCCTTGACATGGAAGAAGTCGTTGGTTCAAGTCCAATCGTGATCACCATTCCTCTTAATATTTTACTCCTATATGCTATGATTCTTCTTATGAAAAAAAATCTAATACTATTTTTACTATTATCACTCTTTTTAAGTGCAAAAACATTCAAAAATATTGAGTTCAAAGGTGATGTTGACCTTTTATCTGGTGAATTTGATCGAACAACACTGTTAAAAGTTTGTCATATTGATTATCCTGCAGTCTATAAAATTTGGAAATCAAATCCTACTTTTGAAAGTTATGAAATAAAGGGATTTGAAGAGTATTTAATAAAGTATGCCAAGGGTATGGGGTATTATCGTGTCGAAGTAACAAGTGAAGTTGATGATGATACAATTATTTTAAATATCAAAAAGAACTCTCCCATAAAGATAGACTCAATTATTTTAGACAAAGAGTTTAATAAATTTTCATTATTAACAAGAAAAGAAAGGTTTAGAACCACAGATTTTACAGTAACTAAGAGACAAATAGTTGATTTTTTAGAACAACATGGTTATCCGACCTATAAAATGAATGCAAAAGCCTATGTTGATTTAGAAGAGTATAAAGTTGATGTGAATATCTCTATTGATAAAGGAGAAAAGCGTTTTTTTTCTACAACTGATATTAATAATTCTTCCAAAATTGATAAAGAGTTAATAGAAGAGCAGATAGTTTATAAAAATGGAGATTTATATAATGTTTTAAAGCTAGAGGATAGTTATGAAAATATTTATCGTTTGGGTGTATTTGAAAAAATTAGTATGGAAGCAGATTTTAATGGAGATAAGAAAAAAACACCTATCACATTAATCTTAAATGAGGGAAAGACGAAAGAGTTTGCTTCAAATTTAGGATATGATACAGAAGATGGAGTGCATGGTGGAGTACACTATACTGATCATAACTTTTTTGGAAATCTTCGTGAATTTAAAGCAGGACTAGAGGTTTCACAGAGAGGATATAAAGCATATACATCACTATATGACCCTAAAATTAAATTACCTCTTGTGGGGCATATCTCTTTTTTTAATGAGTTAGAGTATTCAAAATGGGATTATGATGCTTATATTGAAAATTTATTGATTGAGAGAGTAACTTTTGGAAAAAAACTAATAGGACTTGAACACTATTTTGGTTTTCAATTAGAACATTCAGAGATTGAGTCAGGTATACCTAGCTTCTTAGCTGGTAACTATCTGATTAATTCACTATTTTATAGAGTATTGATAGATGAGAGAGACTCAACGGTGGATGCAAAAAATGGATACTACACCTCTTTATATATTGAAAAATCTATGAAACAGTTAGGTTCACAAATTGATTATCTAAAGCTTTTAGCAGAGGCTAGATATATTAAAGAATTTCATCCTATGGTGTTTGCATTGAAATTAAAAGCTGGAATAATTTCAGAAGAGACACCACCTTTTAAACATTTTTTTATAGGGGGATCTTTAAGTAATAGAGGGTATGAATATAGAGATCTAGGTTTGCATGCTGGTAAATATCCTGTTGGTGGGTTAAGTATGTTAGATGCCTCATTTGAGTCAAGATATTATTTGACAGATAATTTGTCATTTGTTAGTTTCTTTGATAGTTCAAAACTCTCCCAAGAGATAAATAACTTCTCCTCTTCTTGGTATAATTCATATGGTATAGGTTTACGTTATCTATCAGTTATTGGACCTCTACGTTTAGATATTGGTTATCCACAAGAGGGTGGTTTCGCTTTACATTTAGGAATAGGACAAGTATTTTGAGAAAATCTTTTTTATGCTTATATCATATCTTATCATGGTTAATTTTATTTATAATATTACTATTAGTATTGCTTTTTAGCTTGTTAGATTCACCCTCTATGGCTTTAAAACTATTGGAAAATCCATTAAAAGAGCAGGGAATAGAGTACGGAGAGATGAGAGGCAGTTTACTCTCTGGTTTTACCCTAAAAGATGTAAATTATAATAATCAAGTAAAAGCAAAAACTCTTAAAGTAAAAGTTGATTTTAAAAAGCTTGAAGATCGTATACTCTATATAGATGATGTGAAAATTGAAAACCTTGAAGTTGAAGAGAAATTTTTAGAATCTATTTTAGATACAAATAGTAGCTCTAGTAGTGACTCAAATAGTACTTTACCTTTTGATTTAGTTATTGTGAATAATTTAGATTTTTCTTTAAAAAATATGCATTATCAAGAGTATAAAATAAACAGAGTAAATTTAAAAATAAATCACTTTAGAAGTGATATGAAAAAGAGCCATAAGGGTAATATTTTCTTAAATCTTGATTCAAATGTTGCTGATTGTGAGCTTGAAGCCAATATTAAAAATAGTACCTATATTGTTCATGGAAATATAGAAGGTGAACAACTGTTCTTAAATAGGTTTTTACAAGACAATAATGTGACTTTTCTCTTAAATCCAAAGTTTAAACTCCTAGTTAATGGGGATATGGAGAAGTTGAACTATGAATTGAAAACAGAAAAGTTAACGCTAAAACAAAATGACTATAGAGTTAATAGTAAAAAAAATATTGCTGAAGGTGAGTATGATTTTAAGAGTGAAAATCTTAAAATAGATCTTATAAGCTCTATTAATTCAAATGTTGCAGACTTTAAATTAAAGGCAAAAACTAACGTTAAATTAAGTGATATTAATAGTAGTCTAAAGTTTAATATCAACTTACAACTTAAACCAAAAGAGCAGCTATTTTTAAAAGAGTTGAAAGAACAGAATCTTAGTTTGGAATCTATGCCATATATTGATTTAAATAGTAGTGGTAGTATGAAAAAAAGCATATTTTATTTCTCATTAAAAGGTTTAAAATTAAAGCAGAATGATATTGCTTTAAATCTTAAAGATTTATATTTAAATGGAGAGGTAAAAGCTTTAAAAGGTGATATTGATGTATCATTTTTAACTCATTTTGACTCTTCTGTTGCCAATGGTTTTATTGATGGAAAGACAGTATTAAATTTTAAAGATTTAAATAATTCTTTGATTTTTGATATAAAAAGTAATGTAGATCTTCAACCTAAATATGTGAATAAGTTTTTAGTTGATTCAAATGTCACCTTGTCAGAAAAAACACCCATAGAGTTAGTAGCTAAAGGTGATATGAATCAATTAATAGTAAAACTTTTAACCCAAACTAAAGTGAAAACAGAAGGTATTATTTCTACTGTAAAACTAGAGAGTTCAGAGATAGAGATAAAAGTAAAAGAGCATCAAGTAAAAGGTGAATTATATTTAAAATCAAATGCTCAAAATATTGCATTAGATTTAAGAAGTAATTTTTATGGAGATTATTTAAATGTAGAAAAGTTAAATACGACTACAGATATCAATCTTAGACGTTTTAATGCTTTTGAGATTAATTTAAACTCATTAACACCTTTAGCTCTAAAAATAGATAATAGTCAAGATGGAGCTACTTTAATACTTAACTCTAAAAAGATAAAATTGAATGCAAAAAGTAAAGATTTTGATAATTTTATTTTTGATATAAAAACTAACAATATCTATCTTTATAAAATAATGAAGTTACCAAGAGAACTTGATAAAAAGTTTATAAAAATAGATTTAAAAGGAAGTTCAACACTCTCTAAAGAGTATTTTACATTAATGGGTAAATTAGAGTCTAATAGAAAATTTAAAATGAATATAGAGGCTAAAAATAGGGAGAGTGGTTTAGATGTTAATCTATTTAGTAAATTTTTAAAATTAAAAGCTAAAGGTGATTTAACAAAAAAAGATATTCATCTAATGGTAAGTATAGACTCTTTAAAAAAACTTCAAAAAGAGTTTTCTGCTCTTTACTCTTTTACACCTGTACCAGTAGATGGAAAAGTGAAATTAGATACACATCTAAAAGAGGAAAAAATCTCTTTCTTTTTAAATTCACCTAAGATAAAACTTGATGGTTTTAATATGGAGAGAGTAGATATTCGTGGAGAGTATTTAAATGAGTTATTGACTTTAGATAAACTCTCATTTAATACAACAGGGTTTAAACCAAAATCATTAAATCAGCACTATTATTTAAATCAAAAAGGTTTAATTTATTTAGGTGAAAAAAGAGATATTTTTTTAGATATTCATCCTAAGATTTTAATAAAAGCTATAGGGAATAAAGATAATTTAAAAGCAAGTATTCAAGTAGAGACATTGCCGTTAGGTCATAATGAGTATGGTAATACGATTGTCAGTTGTGATATTGATTATATTCAAATAGCAAAGAAAAAAAGAGTTAGTGGAGGTATTTTTTTAGATAAATTAAAACTTTTTTATGAATCTAAATATTTAGATCCTTCATCTGATAATGATGTAATTGTATTAAGTAAGAAAGATAAATCTAAAGAAGAGAAAATAGATGATTTTCTTGAAAATACTTTTGTTGATGTTAAACTTTATGCCTCTGCTGCTGAGTATAAAACTAGAGATATTGAATTGAAATTTACAGTTAATATTAAAGCAAAAAAAGAGTTTGGAAAAAGTTTACGTTTATTAGGAAAGATTCAAGAGATTAAGGGACGTGTTGAACAAGCTCCTAAATTATTTACAGTTGTAGATTCAAATCTTGTATTTAGAGGAGCAAAAGATCCTAATCCACTACTAGATATTACAGTTAAACATGAGTTACCAGATGTACTTATTACTATTAAAATACATGGTAATGCAAAACGTCCAAAATTATCATTTTCTTCAGAACCACCTTTACCAAAAAAAGATATATTATCATACATCTTATTGGGTGTCTCTACAGCCAATTTGGCTGAGGGCAAAGGTTCATTAGGTAGAGAAGCACAACTATTTATCTTAAATCAAGCAGCAAGGGATTTAGCCTATGATGTAGAGTTAGATAGAGTTTTTATTAAAGATGATGGTACAGGAGAAGGTTATGCTATTCAAGTAGGTAAAAAAATTAATGATGATACTATGTTTGTAATTGAGAATTCAAAAGAGGGTAATTCATTTATTTTAGAGCATGATGTGAATAAAAATATTAAAGTTGAAGTTGCTCACCATCAAAAAACAGTTCCATCTCAGAGTATAGATCTATTTTTTCGTAAACGGTTTAAGTAAGTTAATAAACAAATAGTAAAAAATAAACCCATATTCCTGTAAAAGCAGTCATGAATATACCAATAAAAGTGAGTTGACCATCTTTTTTATGTATCTTTGAATAGGATCCAGAAAGAGTATGGTTTTTTTTCTCTTTTTTTGCTAACCATAATGTTTTAATCCAAATTATTAAAGAGATTGTTGCTATAGTAATATGTAGCAATAGAACCCAAAAAGAGTAGCTATATGAAATATTACTACCCTCCATAAAGGTTTCAAATCCACCACCAGCACGTACACCATATTCAAAGTATCCGATAACAATAGTATAGATTATAAAAATAGTAGTTTGTGTTAGTGAATGAAGCTTATAGGATTTTACTTTTGCCATAGAGATAGCAATTAATGTTAATAGAGGTAAAAGAACTACAATAATCATAACAAAATCCATGAAAAAAGGAGCTCTTGTTCCTAAAAAACCATCTTGAAACATATAATCCATAAAAATCCTTCATATAATTTTTTTAATATAGCAGAATGTACTTAACTTTAGTATAGAATATGAGGATTGTGTAGATAAATAGTAAGGAGTAAAATTCCTTACTTAAGAGGGGATACGAAGACGTTGTCCTATAAAGATTTGATTAGGATTTTGGATAATCTCTGGGTTTGCAGTGAAAATTTTAGTATAGTCATTATAGCTTCCATAAGCTTTTTTTGCAATCTTAGATAACGTATCGCCTTTTTGTACAATAATTACTCTCATTTCATTAGTTCTATATTGAACTTCTTTTTCTATTTCTGAAGAGTAGTTAGTTTGCCCTATTGTTTCAGTAGATTCATCTAGAACAGCATTAATACTATTTGTTAATTCAAATAAAGCACTATTTTGTACTTGATTATTTTCATTTTTAGTATTTTTATTGGATGTTAAAATAATTTTATTATAGTGATTTGTCTCTTTTAAAGTTTTGTTTTCAAATTTTGTTTTTTCAACAATTGCAAGTTGCTCTTCTAAAGATATTTCTTTTTTTGTATTCATTTGAGACATAATAATTTGTACAATTAGTGCAATGTCCTTTGCATTCATATTACTATTCATCGTATCTATATTTACAGTTTGATTAATAGGCTTTTTTACTTTTTCTATATGAGCTTCTTTTACTTGTATACTTGTTGGAAGTTCACTCTCTCTAATAACAATAGATGGTAGTTTCTTTTTTGTTACTAAAGAATTTTCATTTTTTACAAATTCTGTTGAGTGATTTAATGTTGGATAAAAATATTTATATAGATAAATTGTTGCAAAAATAAAAAGTAAAAGTCCTATAAATATTACAATTAATTTAATAGTTTTTTGAATACTCTCTTGTTTATCATATGCCTTTAATTCTCTAATCTCTTCTTTATATGCATTGTAATAGTCGTTGTTACTTTTATTTGAATTGTAGTACATAATTTTTCCTTAATTTTTCGTATAGATAAATTTAGATGGTCCATTTTCAATTTTATTTACAACACTTTTAATAATATGTTTGAGTTCATTATCATTAATATTTTTTAGTGTCTGTTTTGATTGAAGATTTTGAACAATACTTCTTGAAATAGCCTTGGTTAACTCTAAATGTGTATATTCATCTTGTGAGGTAATAGGTATATCTTTGTGAATATAAGTTTTATTTACACTATTATATTTTTGATAAAACTGTAAAGAGAAAACTCCAATCATAAAAACAATTAGTAATAGAATAATTAAAATAAGTCTATTTTTAAGGGTTAAATAGTTATCAGACTCACTAGTTTCATTATCATAATGCTTATAAATATTATATCGATGGTTATTATCTATAGAATGTTTAAAGTCATACATAAATACTCCTTTTAATAATTTATAACTTAAATTGTTTAATAATATTTTATTTTAACATTTATAAACTTAAATTTAAGTTTATAAAAAAAAATTAAATATTTAAGATATGAATTTTTATTTTTTCACGATTGAAACACGTTCTGTTGTTAGAATATGGTCATGAGAATCATAATATTTTCCTCAATATTTTCCCGAGTGATTCTCTAGGTAGTTTTATATTTTATATTTTTTTCATCTCCCACTTTCTAATAAGAAGCGATATGAAGCTATCGAGTATTATTTCTCTTTTTTCTTCTAGTTTTTTTATTGTTCTAGTTAAAAATTAACTAAGATGATTTTCTAATAAATTTAAAGCTTTTCTATCGGCAGCACTTAAAGGAAGAGTATGAATCTCTTCTATAGTAAAGTAAGACAATGTTTTTTTTTGATTATAATTTATAAGTAATATCGTAGCATTGAGTTGAAAGTGTGTATAGTGTTGTGTAAATTTACCAAGTATAGTAGAATTAACTTCTTGTTTGAAAGAGATTTTTTGAGGAAATCCCCATAAACCATTAAGTAGTTTTGTAGAGTTTCTAAGAAGAGCATATCTATTGTTATAGGTGTAAATAATAAGAAAATGATTTTTAATAGCTTTTCTCTTACTTATTTTTTTATTAGGATAGAGTAGGGGTTCATTTTTACCTTTACATCTTGATTTCAAAGGACAGTTTGAACAGTTAGGATTTTTATGAGTGCAAACTAATGAACCTATATCCATAAGTGTTTGATTATATATGTAAGCATTATTTTTATCAAAAAGTTCATAAGATTTTTTCCATAAAAGTTTTTCATCTCTTTTTTTTATAGCAAAGAAACGGTACAAAATACGTTTTACATTAGCATCAAGTATAGGTAATGCTTCATTGAATGCGAAACAAGCTATAGCATGAGATGTAGATGGACCAATACCTGAAAGTTTTATAAGCTCTTCGGCTTTATTCGGTAATATACCTTTTGTCTCTTGAGCTGTTTTATGTAAATTTCTAGCACGGGTGTAGTAACCCAAACCTTCCCATGCTTTTAAAATATCTTCAAGAGGAGCTGATGCAACATCTTTAAATGTTGGAAATTTCTCTAAAAAAGGAGAATAAAAACGCTCAAGTACTGTTTTAACTTGAGTCTGTTGGAGCATAATTTCTGAAAGATAAATTTTATAAGGATTTTTAGTATTACGCCAAGGAAGGGTAACTCTTCCTTTTTCTTGATACCAAGTTAAGAGGTTTTTATGAATCTTTTTGTAGTCACTTTTATTCAATTACTAAACCATCACGATTAATTTTCTTCCATTTACCACCCGAGAGTAATGAAGTCTCTCCATTACTTTTTTCTTTACAACCTACACAAATTTCAGCTATACCATTATGAAAAGGAAATGCAAAATCATAAATAGGTTTAAGAATTATTTCTAAATTATTGTTAAAAAAACCAATTTTCCCATTTATCTTTGTACGGGCTAGACCATTCGAGAATGCATCTGCTTCTCCATCATAAGTTAGTGTTAGCATTTTTTTTCCATCTTTACGAACATAGTAAAAGTTATTTTTGATTTTTATAGGAACAATATTTTGTCCATTAAAATTTAGTTGTTTTAATTCCTGTGGTGAAAGATATGTCGTTTTGATAAATTCTTTTTTTGGTATAGGATTACTTTTTGAACAAGCAAGAAAAAAAAGAAGAGTTATTGTTATAAGTAGATATTTCATTTTAGAGCCTTTTTTATAATCTAATGTTTGATTATAGCACTCTAAAATAAAATTTTTAGTGAGAGATATTAAATAGGTAATACTCTAATATTTTCGTCACATTTCTCTTTTAAGATATTTTCAATTGCAAAAAGTGTTCCGGTAGATGAAGAAGCACAACCATTACATGCACCTAAGTATCTAATATAAATATCAAAATGAGTACCATTATCTTTAATATCAAGAACTTCCATATCTCCACCATCCATAATAAGCATTTGACGAATATTTTCATCAATTATTCTCTCAACAGCTTTAAGTTTTTGAACAACAGTCATTTGTGCAAAGTCAACTGGACCTCCACCTTTCATACTTTCACCAACTTTAGCCATTTTCTCGCGTTCATACTCTTCTAGTAAGTCCACAAGATAAATATCTTTTTCTTCATGACCACCAGGGCGAATACATGATTTACAGAAAGCTCCAGCTTTTGTATAGTCTGTAATCTGTTCAACCGTAGTTAAGTCATTGAGTCTAATTACTTCTTTAAGTGTATTTAGTGATACTCTTGCACATTCACAAACAATAATCTCTTCTTCAAAGCTTTCCATATCAACATTCATATATTGTGCAGCTGCCTTTTTAATAACATCATATGCCATTACTGAACAGTGCATTTTTTGAGGTGGCACAGATGGAGTATCTGGTGTATCTCTCATTGCTAATTCCACATCAATATTTGTGATTTTTACAGCTTCTTGTACAGTTTTACCTTTACATAGTTCTGCCATAGTATCTGAACTTGCAATAGCTGTTCCACAACCAAAAGATTTAAATTTTGATTCTAAAATTACATCTGTTTTTGGATCAACTGCCCAGTAAAGACGAACAGCATCTCCACAACTCTCTGCACCAAAGTCAGCAACAATAAGTTTTGCACCCATCGCTTCTGCATCTTCTTCTTTGATTTCACCCATGTTTTGAGGGTTATTCATTAAATTTGTTACTTTATTGCTGTACTCATCCCATATAGTACCACCAACTAAACTATCTAATCCCATAATTTTTCCTTTGTTTCTTTATCATTCAATCAATTTTAACTAGCGATTACTATTTTTAGTGTGCTACTAGTTTAGAGTCATGACCTTCTGGTGCATAAGCATATGAACTTGAAATTTCTCTAAGTCTAATAACAGCTTTTTTTACAATATCTAGTGTATAGTCAAGCTCTTCTTGTGTTGTGTATCGACTTAATGAAAAACGAATTGCTGTATGAGCTAAATCCTCATCGGCACCAATAGCCTCCATTACTGAGTTTGCTTCTAAGTCTTCTGAAGCACATGCTGAACCAGTACTTGCACCAATCCCTGCACGGTTTAAGTCCCATAACATGGATTCACCTTCAATACCTCTAAATGAAATAAGAATAGTATTTGGTGTTCTTCTATTTCTAGGAGTTACAACAAAAGTATCAGGAATCTCTAATAGAGCATCTTCAAAATCGTCTCTCATCTCTCTAATTTCACTCATTTCAAAATCAAGTGCATCAATAGCTTGTTCTATTGCTTTACCCATTCCTATAATTCCTGGAACATTTAGTGTACCTGAACGATGACCACCCATTTGTGAACCACCGTGAAAAAGAGGGGTTAACTCTTTTCCTTTTTTCATATATAATGCACCCACACCTTTTGGTCCATGAAATTTATGTGCTGAAAATGTTAAGTAATCAACATTAAAACTTTGAACATCTACAGGAGTTTTTCCTATGGCTTGAACAGCATCAGTATGAAACGGAACTTTGTGTTCCTCACAAATTTGACCAATTTCATGGACTGGGAAAATTGCTCCAGTTTCATTATTGGCCCACATTACGGAGACTAAAGCTGTTTTAGGTGTAATTGCTTCTCGTACAGATTGAGCTTCAATAAGTCCTTCACTATTAATTGGTAAATAGGTGACTTTACATCCAAGAGACTCAATAAATCTAGCTGTAGCCATAATAGATGGGTGCTCAACTTCTGAAATAATTATATGATTTTTCTTACCAGTTAAAATTTGTTCAAAATAGATAGATTTAAGTACCCAGTTATTACTTTCAGTTGCACATGATGTAATGACAACAGAGTCTTGTCTATTTGCATGTATACCAGCATAAATCTTTTCCATTGCTGTTTTAATAAATGGATGTGTCTCACCAGCAAATGAATGGAGTGAGTTTGGGTTACCATATTTTTGTACAAAGAACGGTTCCATCTCTTCAAATACATGTGGGTCAACGAGAGTAGTAGCGTTATTATCCAAATAAACTTTCATTTAATTCCTTTGAGCAACTGCTCATAATTTTTAAATCAGACAAACTTAGTCCTAATTAACTTTTTTCATATTACATTATGAAACCTTAAAAGACCATAAAGTATAATTTTTTTTACTTAAAAGTTATTAATTTGTGATTCTTTGATAAATTTGTCATATTCATAAATATCTTTTCTAAAGTAAACTAAACCATTTTTTTCAAATACTGTAAAGTAAGTTGTATAAACAGGTAGTTTTCTAGTGAAATTAATTACTTTATTTTTAAGTGTATTTCGATATTTATCAATTTGTCTCAAATCTTTTGATGAAATTCTAGATTTTAGTACTTCAAGTAATTCGAATGGTCGTTCTAATCTCATACAACCTGAACTATAAACACGATATCTATATTGAAATAGAGATTTGTTATCTGTATCATGCAAGTAGACAGAATATTTGTTAGGAAACATAAATTTAATACGACCTAATGCATTATCATCTCCAGGGTATTGTACAAAACGGTAAGGGATATGACCTTTAGATTTATCAGCATAAGGGAAAAGCATCTCCGGTTTAAAGTTTGTCATTTCACCTCTTTTGTTCCAACCATTAAAGACATGAATATTATGCTCTTCTAAATAATTTGGATGTTCTTGTAATGCAACAATTAAATCTCTTCTTACTAAATTTTCAGGAAGATTCCAATTTGGGTTAAGTTCAAGATATGTCATATAACTTGAAAAAATAGGTGTAGGTCTCTCTGGTCTACCAACGACAGCACGCATTTCGAGTATTGAATTTTGATTACGAAAATAGTTCATTTTAAAGTCAGGAAGATTTACTCTAATATATTCATTAGGAAATTTATTAGGAAAAACTTTTAGTTTATCAAGGTTTACAATAATCTTTTCAACTAGATAGTGCATTGGTTTGTTAAGATAATAAATTAGAATTTTATCAACTAATCCATTTTGTTTTAGTTTAAATCGATCTTTATAACTATAAAGTGCTTGTTTGAATTCTTCATCAAATAGTTCACTTGTATTATTTTTATTAATTAAGTCACCAGTAATTATAAAACGTTTTTTTATATCTGAAATATAAGGATACCTATCACCTAGTTTCAAATCTTTAGCATATTTTATTCGTTGTAATTTACCTAAACTTCTATAAAATCGTAAAGCATTAATTAATTTTTTATGTTGTTGTTCTAAAGGAGTGATTGAATGTAAAAAGTTATTAATATTTTGATGTGTAATTACAGAAAAAAGTTTTGATGTTGAAGGTAAAGTTTTTTCTACCATTTCCCAGTTTGCTGTAATATCTTTTTCTTCTTTCATTCCCATAAGTTTTACTTGAACCATTTTCCAATTAATATCACTTTTTACGATAAAAGATACAAGTTCAAGATAAGATTTTGTAAGAAAAATATCAAGCTTTGAAAGCTCTTGGCTATGTTCATTTAAATTCATATTATTATGAAGTAAATAGATATATTGTTCAATTTGACTTTGATGAAAATCTTTGTATTTATAGTTAAAATAAGGATTTTGTAAAGCAGACCTTAATGCATCTAAGTTTTTAGCATGACCAATCCATAGAGGTCGATAGTTATTCTTTTTATATAGAGATACAATGCGTGTTTGTTCACTTTTAATAGTTGAAAGTTCGTAGGGATTATTTGTTATTGTAGAATATAATTGTTCATCAAGCTGTGAAGCATATAAACTTGAAAATAGTGCAAGAAATAAGAGTATTGATCTCAAAGGAGTCTCCTGGTAGAAGTTTTTAAAATATTTATAAAAACTTGAATAAAATGTGAAATTCTTAGAGATATTTTAAGTAGAGATATAAAGTTATTCCAAATTAGTGAAAATTTGGAATAACTGATTATATTAAGAGTAATCTTTAAAATTGGTAAGCAGCACCAAGAGTAAGACCCCACTCTGAAGGAGTATTTGATTTTTTCATATAATTTACAACATCTGTAAATACAGAAACTTTATCAGAAATACTATAATCAAGACCAGCACCATAAGAGAATCCAGTGTCTGAAGAGTTTGCACCTAAACGAGCATGATTAGATTTTGATACACCAAGTAATCCATAAAGGTTAAATGTATCTGTGATATCATAATTTGGTTTTAAGTAAGCACCAATTTGTTTAAATGTATTATTACCTTTTTTAGCAATACCATAAGTACCTCTTAATTCAGCACCTAGATAATCCATAAAGTCATAACCTAGTTTACCTGTAAAAGCAACTTGTCTTTTTTGACCACTTTTTTTAGAAAAGAAGTTAGCTGTTCCACCATTTCTAACAGCTACATCTGTAAGACCACCAGCAATGTAAAGACCAAGTGCTTCAGCTACTACTGGAGCAACAACTTCAGGAACAACTTTAACTGGAACTGGAACTGGAGTAGGAACTACTACAGGTTCAACAGGAACCACTACAGGCTCTTGTTCAAATATTGTAACAGGGTTAATATCACCACCAGCAAAACTTAAAGTACTAAGTGCAGCAATAGCTACAATTGAATGTGTTAATTTCATATCGAAATCTCCTTCATATAATTAAAAATATAGTGAATTATAACACAAAGAGTTTAAAACAACTCTTTAAAAAATTATAAAATATATCTTTTCTTAAAAAATGTTTAAAAATATTTTTTTTTAAGATAAAATGGAACAAACTTTAGGAACTAACTACTTAAGATGTTATTATAATAATCTTTTGATATAATTCGCGTAATTATTTATAGTATAGGAATCTTATTAATGCAAAAAATCAAAAATATTGCCGTAATCGCACACGTTGACCACGGTAAAACAACACTTGTTGATCAGTTACTTCAACAGTCTGGAACTTATGAAGCACACCAAGAGGTGCAAGAGAGAGCAATGGATAGTGATGCTATTGAGAAAGAGAGAGGAATTACAATTCTTTCTAAAAACACAGCTATTACTTATGGAGAACATAAAATTAACATTATTGACACTCCAGGTCACGCCGATTTTGGTGGAGAAGTTGAACGTGTTCTTAAAATGGTAGATGGTGTTCTTCTTTTGGTTGATGCACAAGAGGGTGTTATGCCTCAAACTAAATTCGTACTTAAAAAGGCGATTGGTTTTGGTCTTATTCCTGTTGTTGTAATTAATAAAATTGATAAAGATGGTTCAGATCCAGATAGAGTTATGGATGAAGTATTTGACCTTCTTGTTGCTCTTGATGCGAATGAAGAACAACTTGAATTTCCGGTTCTTTATGCAGCAGCTAGAGATGGTTATGCAAAACACGAAATGGAAGATGAAAACAAAGATATGGTACCACTTTTTGATGCCATTATTGAACATGTTCCATACCCTCAAGGTTCTCCGGATGCAGATACTCAAGCACAAGTATTTACACTTGACTCAGACAATTTTGTAGGTCGTATAGGTATTACTCGTATTTTTAATGGTAAAGTTAAAAAAGGTGATGAGTATCTTCTTGTAAAAGCAGATGGTTCTAAAACAAAATCAAGAGTTTCTAAACTTATTGGTTTTAAAGGTCTTGATAGAATTGATATTGATGAAGCAGAAGCTGGTGATATTGTAGCAATTGCTGGATTTAATGACATTGATGTTGGAGATTCTGTTTGTGATGCTCAAAATCCAGTAGCACTTGATCCTATGCATGTTGAAGAGCCTACTCTTTCAGTTATTATGTCTGTAAATAATGGACCTTTAGCTGGACAAGAGGGGAAACATGTTACTTCTAATAAAATTAGAGAGCGTCTTGAAAAAGAGATGGAGACAAATATTGCTATGCGTATGGAACCTCTTGGAGATGCATCTTTTAAAGTTTCTGGTAGGGGTGAACTTCAAATTGGTATTTTAGCAGAAAACATGAGACGTGAAGGTTTTGAGTTTATGCTTGCACGTCCAGAAGTTGTAACAAAAGAAGAAAACGGTGTTAAAATGGAGCCATTTGAGCATTTAGTTGTAGATGTTCCAGAAGAGTTCCAAGGTGTTGCTATTGAGAAACTTGGAAAAAGAAAAGCAAATATGACTTCGCTTACACCAATGCCTGATGGTACAGTACGTTTAGAGTTTGAGATTCCTGCACGTGGTCTTATTGGATTTAGAAATGAATTCCTTACAGATACAAAAGGTGAAGGTATCATGAACCACTCTTATTTAGAGTATAGAGCTTACTCCGGAACAGTTGAGTCAAGAACTCCAGGTGCATTAGTATCTATGGATGATGGTGAAGCAGTTGCTTTTTCAATCTTTAACCTTCAAGCACGTGGTGTTATGTTTATTAGCCCACAAGATAAAGTTTATTCAGGAATGGTTATTGGAGAGTCTGCTAGACCAGGTGATCTTGATGTTAACCCACTTAAAGGTAAACAGCTTACAAACATGAGAACATCTGGAGCAGATGATGCTATTAAATTAGTTGTTCCAAGAGCCATTACACTGGAGTCTGCGATGGAGTGGATTGAAGATGATGAACTCGTAGAGATTACTCCTGAATCAATTAGAATTCGTAAAAAATCACTTGATCCAGTAGTTCGTAAAAGACTTGCAAGAGATAAAAAGAACTCTAAATAATCTTTTAAAAAGATAGAATATATTTCTATCTTTGATTTTATTGAACATTGATTTGTTCGATAAAATCGAACCTACATTTTTTTAATTTTAAAAATCCACTCATCTAAAGTCTTCTCAAATCCCATTCTAGAACTCTCATAAAATTTCATATTTTTACTCATATAGTTTTGTTCAACCCAACCACCATAGTTATGTGGGTATAAGTAGTTCACTTTATCATGTTTAATATTTGCAGGAATAGGATGTATCTCTCCATCTTGAACAGCTTTCAGTGCATGGTTTATTGCCATATAAGCAGTGTTTGATTTTGGAGATGAAGCTAAATAAATCACTAGTTGAGAGAGACTTATTCTAGCTTCTGGATAACCAATCATCTTAACTATATTTAGAGTAGATGAAGCAAGATTAAGTGCATGAGGGTTGGCATTACCAATGTCTTCAGAGGCTAAAATGGCTAAACGTCGTGCAATAAACTCAGCAGGTTCACCACCATTAACTAAACGTGCTAAGTAGTAGATACTAGCATCAATATCTGAGCCTCTAATAGATTTTATCATGGCAGAGGCTAGGTCATAGTGTGAGTCAGCTTCTGAGCTACCTGCTTGTAGTGCATAGGGACGAATAGATTTTAATTGATCTAATGTTACTTTTGAACCTAAAGCTTTAGCAGACTCTAAAAGATTTAGCATAGCACGAACATCTCCATTTGAAGAAGAAACTAAAAAATCTTTCGCTGTATCTTCTATGTTAATAACTTCTTTTTCTATAATAAAATTAAGTTGTTTTTCTAAAGCTGAGTTATTCACATGTTTGAGTTCAAAGAGGTGAGAACGTGAACGCATGGCAGAGGTGAGTGAATAGTAAGGGTTTTCTGTAGAAGCTCCAATGATTAGTGCTGAATTATTTTCCATAAAAGGTAGAAGTACCTCTTGTTGATTTTTGGAAAGTCTATGCACTTCATCAATAAAAATAAGTGGTTTTTCTAAAGCATTGGCATACTCTTTAAAGATCTTTCGTAAATCATCAATCTTCAGTGTAGTGGCATTGAGTTCAAAAAAAGGTCGTCTTAGCTGTTTGGCTATGACTCTAGCAAGAGTTGTTTTACCACAACCAGGAGGACCATAAAAAAAAGAGTGCATAAGTGCATTTCTTTCTATGAGGGTTCGAAGAACAGCACCGTGTGCTAAAAGATGCTCTTGACCAATGATGCTTTCAAGCGTAGAAGGACGGTACTTTTGTGCAAGAGACAAAACTACTTCCTATTTTTCTTGTTAGGGTTGTTTCTGTTGGAATTTTTTTGGTTAATCTCTTTTTGACGTTTTTTCTCAGCTGAAGCAGCACGACGTGCTTGGTCTTCCGTTTGATTTTTCTTTTTTTCTCTAAGGCGTTCAGCTCTAATTCTATCCTCTTCCTCTTTTTTCTCTTGTGCTTCAACTTGACGTATCATCTTTAAGTATTTGTGAATATCATCATATTCACGTCTTGTAAAGAAACGAGTTTTACCTGTTGGTAGGTTGTTTAGCTGGATGCCACCAAACTCTACTCTTTTTAGGTCAAGTACATTTGCTTCAAAGTGTCCAAAGAAACGACGAAGTTCTCTGTTTTGACCTTCGTTAATGGTTACTCTGAGTTTAGTAAAATTTTCTGAGACACCACGTACTTCGTAGTGAACAAAAGGGGCAAACTCCATGCTATAAATCTTAGATTTTTCATGTCCACCAGCTCTTGCATCGTCAAGTATAAGACCCTCTTGCATTGCTTGTTCCATATCAGCAGAGAGAGGTTTATCAATCTTAATGTTATAGGTTCTGTCAAGTCCACTCTTCATCATGACTTCTGCTACTTTTGGAGAGTCAGTTAAGAGTAAAATTCCCTCAGAAGCAAAGTCTAGTCTTCCTACGGGAATGAAGTGTCTAAACTTACCTGCTAATTTATGGTAAATGGTTGTTCTTCCACGGTCATCTTTTCTAGTAACCAAAGTACCTTTGGGCTTATTAAAGACAATCATGGTTAGTTCAGTTCTCTCTTTTACATGAAGTCCACGAATAGAAACTAGGTCTCCCTCTTTAACTTCATAGCCAAAATTTTCCATTTTAACTTTGTTGATGGTCACTTCACCAGCCTCAATAAGGGCATCAGCCTCACGACGTGAGTACTTTGAATTGTGAGAAATATATTTGTTGAGTCTCATTATTATTCTTTATATGGGGGTTGTGAAAAGTTATTCACATTAATTATGCTAATTATAACACATTATACAACCCAAACTAATGAAAGCTCTTCAACATCAATATCAGATTTTTTAGGTTTGATTGATGCATCTTTAATCTCTACATTATCAACATCATACTTAAGAGAGAGTTCGTCAATTTTATCTTCTAGTTCTTCTGCCAAAAGTTCAATATCTTCATGAATCTCAGCCAAAGCTTCTTCGGCTCTTCCTATGTCTCCACGCTCTTTTAATGCACGGCTTCCTTTGTTAAAGGCACGACCTAGTTTTGCAGAAGAGCTACGACCAAATAAGGCACCTAAAACAGCAATTCCTGTGTCAATAAGTGATTTACTAGCATCTGCTTCTTCTTTTTCTACTTTGTCTTGAGCCCGTTGGAGACGTTTTAAAAGAGTTTTCTCTTTTTTTTCATAACGTTCTTGTAACTTGTCAATCTCTTTCTCTTTCTTCTCATCTAAAATATCTTTTAGACGAACTTTAAAATCTCCTAAACTTTCATTTGCTGTGGAGGTAAGTCTTGGAGATGTCGTTTTAAATAAGGTTAGACGCTTGTTTCTGTAAATCCAGTCAACAAGTTCTTTTTTTGTTCTTTTTAGACCTTTATCTTCTGAAATATCTGAACTCAAGGAAGCAAAGGTAGCATTGCTTGGTTTTGCTTCTGTGAAATTAGGACAAGAATCTAAGTTTTCAGCATCTTCCCAATTAATATCATCTTCTTCATAAAGTTCAAGGTTTAGGCACAGTTCTTCGTTCTCATCAATATTTTTGCTTTGGTTAAAGTAATGTACTTCTATTTTAGCTTGAAGGGTTGCTCTAAAGTTGTTTTGACCTGTAACATCTATGGCATAAGACTGCTCAATGGAGTTGTCAAGGTGTACAAACTCTTGATAGTCGTCATTCTTCTTTGTTTTACTTGCAAGTGTTTGTGGTGTTGCAGATTTTTTACTTGCCATAAGTTGAGAAATCTCAGCAGCTTTAAGAGGACCTTTTAGGTAAGACATAACCCAACGGGTTGAGAAGACACGAATGTCTTCTAAGTGAGCTGACTTTAAAAAGAAAGTACGTTTTTTTAGATTGGCTAAGAGGTCTTTGATTTCTGACTTTGAGTAAGATGCACCGACTTTTCCTCCAAGTCCATCAATAACTCGTTCAATATCTTGGCTTGTTTGCAGACGACCAATAAACCAAGTTCCAATATTTGAAAGTCCTTTATAGTCAAGATCAACAGGATTTTGTGTACTTAAAATAACTCCTGTACCAAAGGCACGAGCTTGTTTTAGTAGAAGCATCATTGGTTCTTTACTTGGTGGGTTCTTACTTGGTGGAAAGTAACCGTAAATTTCATCCATGTAGAGTAGAGCTTTAAGGGCTGATGTACCAGACTGTCTACGCATCCATGCAATGTATTTGTTAAGTAAAATAGTCAGAAAGAACATTCGCTCTTCATCACTTAAGTGGGCAATAGAGAGTATAGCAATCTTTGCTTTTCCATTTTCATCGTAGAGAAGTTTTTGAATATCTAAGTTTTCACCTTGTAGCCAAGCAGAGAAAGTAGGGGAAGCAATAATAGAATTAAATTTTGTTGCTAAAGTAAAACGTTTGTCTTGTGGATAAAAACTTTCTAGTGGAAGAACGCCTATTTTCTCAAATGAAGGTGAAATAATAGCTCCAATGAGTTCCTCTAGTGAAATATTTTTACCAGCTGTCCATCTGTTTGCTAATATCTGTGCAATAAGTAAGTACTCTTTTGAACTTACAGGGTCAGCTTCAACTTTTATGAGTGATAGAAGAGAAGAGACCGTACTTTTAAGATAGGAAGCAAAGGTATCTGCATCGCTAAGAACTTCTTGGGGTGGTGCTTCGAGTGAACCTAAAATATTTATGGAGATTCCAGCAGAACTTCCTGGAGTGTAGATAGTTTTTTCTACAGCATGTAGTTTTGCTACACGTGTTTGGTCTTGGTGGTCACGTTTGATTCCCTCTTGCCACATATTTGCAATGCCTTTAGCATATTCAGCTACATCTTTTTCTTTGCTATGTGCTTCATCCTCTACCCATGGTTCAAAAGATTTTGGGTCAAATTTTGGATCAGTTAAAAGTAAATTTCCCATGTCCCCTTTTGGGTCTATAAGAATAGAAGGAATATTGTCAATGGCAGCCTCTTCAATAATGCCAATACCTAAACCTGTTTTACCAGAGCCAGTCATACCAATAATAGCTGCATGAGTAGTGAAGTTTTTATTTTTTAGGAGAGTTAGTGCTTCTGTAGCTTCTTGAGTTGTTTTGTCAATATCACGACCAAGATAAAAGAGTCCAAGTTTTTCGTAAGTATTTACCATTATATATCCTTGAGAATAATTGGATATATTTTAACATATTAAAATTAGGATGAATTGTTAAGAAGATACAGGTATATTTTTAATTGTATGAAGGATAGGAGTTTGTAAATGGTATCTTCTTAACTGCTTTAAGCTTAACAAATTAAAAATTAAGTTAAGCTTAAAATATAGTTAATTAAATTAAGTTACAAATAAGTTTTGTTATTACGAATCCACCAATGACTAGCCAAATAAACATTCCTAATGCAGTATAGACAGGAGCTAATCCTAAACCTTTAAATTTAGCAAAACGAGTTCCCATACCAAGAGCAGTCATTGCCATGGTTAATAAGAATGTATCTATTTGATTAACAATATTAACAATGTTTTCCGGAAGCAAATGAAATGAGTTAAAAGCAGCTACTCCAATAAAGTAGACAGCAAACCAAGGAATGACTAATTTAACAGCTGAAGCATCTTCTCCATCTTTTTTTGCACTATAGCTTAGGTATAGTCCTAAAACTATTAACATTGGTGCAATCATAATAACTCGTGTCATCTTTACAATAACAGCATTATTTGCCATATCTAAAGGAGCATTTGGAATTGAAAAAGGAACAGCAACAACTTGTGCTACTTCATGAATGGTTCCACCAACATAGATACCAAATTGACTTGGAGTCATATGTAAAAAACCTTGTGCTGGTTCAATAATTGCTGTGTATAGTACAGGGTATAGGAACATAGAGATAGTTCCAAAAAGAACAACCATTGAAACGGCAATGGCTGTTTTATGACCTTCTGCTTTAAGTACAGGTTCTGTTGCCAGAACAGCAGCAGCACCACAAACAGAAGCTCCTGATGCTGTTAACATAGAAGTATCTTTCTCCATTCCAAATACTTTACTTCCTAACCATGTTCCTAATATAAAAGTAGTTGAGAGCATAATTAGTGAAACTAAAAAACCTTCCATACCCACATTCATAATTTGTTGAAAGGTAATTCTAAATCCATAAATTACAATGGCAAAACGAAGTATTTTTTTTCCAGAAAAAGTAATACCTGTTTCCCATTCAGATGGTAATTTATTGTGCAGTGTATTTGCATAAAAAATACCCATGACAATACCGATGACTAAGGGTGATAATCCTAAATCATGAACTGGACTAAGATCTGCAATGAAAGTTGCTCCTGCTGCAAAGATAGCAACAAAAAGAATCCCACTCATTGTTCCAGCACGTTTTTCTGGTGAAAATGCCATTATTTTCCTTTTTTAATTCAATTTTTTTGATTATATTGTCGAAAGTATACTCTTTTCTTGATAATATTAAAAATAAATAGTTTTGATACAAAAAATAAAGAATATTTAGGAGAAGAGCATGGCGTTTGAGTATGCAATTGCCTTAACTGGTGGAATTGCAACAGGAAAAAGTACGGTTGCTAAAATATTTAGCTCTTTAGGATTTGAAATTATTGATGCTGATAGAGTTGCACATGAGATTTTAGATAGAGAAAAAGATAAAATTGCTGAATTATTTGGAAAAGAGTATATAGTAAATAATAGGGTCGATAGAAAAGCTTTAGGAAGTTTGATATTTTCAAATAAAAAAGAAAAATTACGCTTAGAGACTTTATTACATCCTCTTATTTTTTCTGAAATTAAAGTTAAATCTATAAAGTTAGATAAAAGAAAGAGACCATATTTAGTGGATATTCCTCTTTTCTTTGAAAGTAATCGTTATCCTATTAATAAAATAATCGTTGTTTATATACCAAGAAAGTTACAATTAAAACGTTTAATGCAGAGAGATGGTAGTGAACAATTAGTTGCACAACAACGTATTAATTCTCAGTTAAGTATAGAAAAAAAGAAACATAGAGCGACCTATCTTATAGATAATCAAGGTGATATGAATGCTCTTCAGCAGCTCTGTGCTAAAGTGAAAGATAAGATAATATTTGATTATAAGGGTAATTAATGTTTTTACGTTTTTTATGGATAATTTTAATAACTACAATTTTTCTATCAGCTGATATGCTTTATATGGCAGATAAGGTAATTGTCAAAAAATCTACAAGAATGCTTTATTTATCACGTTTGGGAAAAATTTATAAAAAATATCATATCACTTTAGGACAAGTTCCAGTGGGAACGAAAGAGATAGAGGGTGACATGAAAACACCAGAGGGTATTTATGTATTAGATTGGAGACAACCAAGTCAACAATTTTATAAATCTTTACATATCTCTTATCCAAATTTACAAGAACGTGCACATGCTAAAGAGTTAGGTGTTAGTGCTGGAGGAATGATAATGATTCATGGAACTCCACCATCTTGGGCTTTATCACCTTATGGAGATTGGATGAATGTATTGTTAGATTGGACAGAAGGATGTATTGCTATGAGTAATGATGATATGGATGAAGTTTGGGAACAAACAACTAATGGAACAATAGTAGTTATTGTTCCTTAGTGAAATAGTTTAATCTATTTTTTTAGTGGTGTTACATACATATTTACATAACGACCATCTCTTCTTGCATCTTGGTCTAAGTTACCAATATCTTCAAGCATTGGCCATACACGGTTAAGAACATCAACACCCCATTCTGGGTTTGCCATCTCTCTACCTCTTAGAAATACTCTAAGTTTAACATGTTTTCCAGCTTCTAAGAATTCTCTAGCGTGTTTAACTTTATAAGCAATATCCCCATCAGCAATTTTACAAGAGAATTTAACCTCTTTTACATCAATGGTTTTTTGATTTTTTCTTGCCTCTTTTTTCTTCTTCTCAAGCTCATACTTATGTTTACCGTAGTCCATAATTTTAGCAACAGGAGGTTTCGCGTCTGGCGATACAAGAACTAAGTCTAGCCCTTTGTCATCTGCAATTTGCAGTGCTTCGTCACGTGAAATAATTCCCATTTGCTCACCTTCGTCACCAAGAACACGAAGTTCTCTGTCACGAATTTTATCATTCATGATGGTGTCGTCTGGCTTTTTTCTACCTCTGTTGTTTCTGTTATTTTGTCTACTCAAATTTTACCTTCGTTAAGTTGTTGAGATAATTTTACCATAAATTCATCAAAAGAAAGATTATACTGCTCTTTTGCTCTTCTATCACGTATAGCAACTGCGTTATTTTCTACCTCTTCGTCTCCTACTATCACTACATACGGCACTCTTTGCTTCTCAGCATTACGTACTCTTTTGTTAAGTGAGTCATTTTTGTCGTAAACTTCTGAGTCAATATCCATGTCAATGAGTCTATTCTTAAGCTCTTTTGCATATTCTACATGAGAATCAGAGATTGGAATAAAGATAACTTGTGTTGGTGCTAAGAAAAGTGGGAACTCACCAGCGTAGTGTTCAGTTAAAATTCCAATAAAACGCTCGAATGATCCAAGAATTGCTCTATGAATCATTACTGGTTGTTGACGTGTATTATCTTCTGCAACATACTCAACTCCAAAACGTTCTGGTAAGTTGAAGTCCACTTGAATTGTTCCACATTGCCATTTACGCCCAATGGCATCGGTAATTTTAATGTCAATTTTTGGTCCGTAAAATGCTCCACCACCTTCATCAATTGTGTATGGTAGTTTATTCTCATTAAGTGCATCTTTTAGTCCTTGTGTTGCTAAGTCCCACACAGCATCTTCACCAATGGCTTTTTCTGGTTTTGTTGCAACTTCCATACTGTATTCAAAACCAAAAAGTTTCATTACAGAGTCAACAAACTCAACAATCTCAATTACCTCAGAGGCAATTTGTGAAGGTGTACAGAAGATATGTGCATCATCTTGTGTAAACTCACGTACTCTAAGTAGACCATGCAATGCACCAGACTTTTCATGACGATGAACAACACCATATTCGTAATATTTAACAGGTAAGTCACGGTAAGATTTTCCTGTCTGTTTAAAGATTTGAATATGACCAATACAGTTCATTGGTTTTACACCATACTCCTGTTCATCAATAGTTGTTAGGTACATGTTCTCACCATAACAAGCGTAGTGACCAGAGGTTCTCCACATATCAGCTTTTAAGATTTCTGGACCACGAACTGGCTCATAACCTCTTTTTCTATGTGCTTTATGAAGAATATTCTCTAGTTTATAACGTAACTTTGAACCTTGTGGCATCCAAAATGGAAGACCTGCTCCAGACTCTTCATCAAACATGAAAAGTTCCATCTCTGCACCAATTTTTCTGTGGTCACGCTTTTTTGCCTCTTCCATCATTTTCATGTAATCTTTAAGAGACTCTTTATCTGCAAAGGCAATACCGTAAATACGAGTTAACATCTCAGCATTTTCATCTCCACCAAGGTAAGCACCTGCCACACGTGTAAGTTTAAAGTTATGTAAGAATCTAAGTGCAGGAACATGAGGTCCTTGACATAAATCTTCAAAATCACCTTGTTTGTATACAGAAACAACTTCATCTGGAATTCTTGTAAGTACAGCTTGTTTTAAGTCATCAGTAGCAAATTTCTCTAAAGCTTCTGCTTTAGTTATTTCATACTTTTCAATTTTATACTTTTTCTTGATGAGTTCTTTCATCTTTTTTTCGATTTTTTTTAAATCTTCTTCACCAATTTTTTCGTCTACTCTAAAGTCGTAGTAGAAACCTTCATCAACATTTGGTCCTACGAAGAACTTAGCATTTGAGTAAAGCTCAGTAATGGCTTGTGCCATAAGGTGTGCTGTTGAGTGTCTAACAATTTCTAAAGACTCTACAGAGTTATCATACTTAATAGGAGTTGCATTAGGATTTTCACCAGCACTTTGTGTATCTATAATATTTCCAAGGTTATCAACATAACCAATTAAATTTTCGCTCAAAATTAACCTTTGTTTCGCCCATAATACGTAATGGGAGATGATTTTTAAATGCTCGTATTATATCTCTTTTGGCTTAATTCGTTAATAATTATGGAGATAATAATCATTTTATTTTAGTTTAAGTTTAAGTTTAAATTAATACTATATAATCAGATTAAGTTTTATTTAAGGATTTAAATATGAAGTCAGCAATTTTAGGAATTCTTATGGGAATATCTATGGCGTTCTCTTTTAAAAAAGAGGGAAAAATTTCTTCTTCTGGAGCAAGTGCATCTGTTGTTATGGAGGTTTTAACTATTATTATTGTTAGTCTGCCAACTTTTTTATAGTCTATCTACTAGTTTATTATTTTATATGATAAAATAGTATTTATACTTAATTAAGGAATTTAATATGGAACTATTTGGAACAGATGGAGTACGTGGATTAGCTGGTGGAAAATTAAATGCAATGAATGTAATGCGTTTAGCTATAGCAGCTGGAATTCATTTAAGAAAAACAAGTAAATATAATAAAATTCTAGTAGGTAAAGATACTCGTCGTTCAGGATATATGATAGAAAATGCATTAGTTTCTGGATTAACTGCAGTTGGTTTTGATGTAATTCAAATTGGACCTATGCCAACTCCTGCAATTGCATTTATTACTGAAAATATGCGTTGTGATGCAGGTATTATGATTACAGCATCACATAATCCTTACTATGATAATGGAATTAAATTTTTTGGTGAAGAGGGAAATAAACTTGGAAGAAGTTGTGAATCTGATATTGAAGAGATTTTTCATAACATAGAACAGCTTGAAAGTGCTTTTGTAACAAAGAAGGAGATAGGACGCTCTGTTCGTATTGATGATGTAATAGGACGTTATATTGTCCATATTAAAAATTCTTTTCCTAAGAAGTTTTCTCTCTATGGTAAACGTATCGTTGTTGATTGTGCAAATGGTGCAGCGTATATTGTAGCCCCAACTGTTTTACGTGAATTAGGAGCAGATGTGATTGTTCTATCAAATGAACCAGATGGTTATAATATTAATACAAATTGTGGTGCAACACATCCTGAAGTATTAGCAAAAAAAGTAGTTGAGACAAGGGCTGATATTGGTATAGCTCTTGATGGTGATGCAGATAGAATTGTCATTGTGGATGAAAAAGGTGAAGTTGTTGATGGAGATAAGCTTATTGGTGCATTGGCAATTCATTTAAAAAATGAAAAAAAGTTGGCAAATGAAAAAGTAGTATCAACAGTAATGAGTAATGAAGGTTTAGCAGAGTATTTGAAGTCACATGGTTTGGAGTTGGAACGTTCTGATGTAGGCGATAAACATGTATTGGAAGTAATGAAAAAAGTAGGTTCTAATTTTGGTGGAGAGCAGAGTGGTCATGTTATCTTTTCTGATTTTGCAAAAACAGGGGATGGACTGGTTTCAGCACTACAAGCATTTGCTTATATGATTGAGACAAATAAGAGTGCAAGTGAAGCCTTTAATGTATTTGAACTCTATCCTCAAGAGCAAGCAAATTTAAAAATCACTCATAAAATTCCTATTGATGAAATTACAGGAGTAGAAGAGCTTTTTTCTGAGATTGAATCAGCTGGTATGAGACATTTAGTTCGTTACTCTGGAACTGAAAATCTTATGAGAATCCTACTTGAAGGAAAAGATCAAGTAGCACTACTTAAAATGACAGATAAAACAGTGACATTTTTTAAGAAAGCATTACAGTAATGGTACGTAATTTTTTAATTTTTTTCTTGGTATTAGTGGGTACTTTTATTATTGACCAAAATATAAAAATTTGGGCGATGGATGCTGTGAATGGTGTTGAGTATATGACTATTATTAAAGGTGCTTGTATTGATTTAGAGCTAAATTATAATCGAGGTGTAGCTTTTTCAATGTTGGCTTTTTTAGGTGACAATCTAAAGTGGGTACAATTTACATTAATTATTGGAATTATTGGATATGTCATATATGAAGGCTATTTAAAACAGTATGCTTTTGCCATTGGACTTATTGTTGGTGGTGCTTTAGGTAATCTATATGATAGATTTATTCATGAGGGAGTTGTTGACTATATTGCATGGCATTGTGGTTTTAATTTTGCTGTCTTTAACTATGCTGATATGATGATAAATCTTGGAGTAGCCATTATTTTGTTAATGACTTATTTGGAGTATAGAAAAGAGAAGAAGCTAAAAGGGTAAAATCCCTTTAGCTTTTTTAATTTATATATTAATAGACAATTTCAGCTTCACCGTAAAGCTTATCCATTTTATCTCTTAATTTCTCCATTACTTTTTTCTGTTTTAACATCTGTTCAATTCTAGCTTTTGATTCTTTAAATGAAAGTTTACCAGCTGATTTTTTATTGAGAAGATAGACGATATTATAACCATATTTTGTCTTTACAGGTCTATTTAATAGAGTTCTTTTTTTATATTTATAGGCTTTATCAAAAAGATTTTTTGGCATTGCTTCTCTTGAAAACCAACCCATGTAACCATTCTGTTTTTGTGCATTAGCAGCCTTAACAAAAGCCTTATCTAAGTCAGTAGCACCTTTAAGTGATTTATGAATTTTCTTTGCTGTTATTTCATCTGGAACAATAATATTTGCTATTTCAATAGAATTTGGAAATTTAAAAGTACTTGGGTTATTGTCATAAAAGTTTTTTATTTCGTTTGCACTTATAGTGATTTTTTGAAACTCTTTTTGTTGGTAGAGAGAAACTGCAATGGAACCTTTTATACTACGTAGTTGTTCTACATTTAAACTTTTACCATATTGTTGTTCAATTAGATTTTTTTGTTGTTCAAATGCTTTTTGAAATTGGTTACTCTGTACGATAGGATCATTAAGCAAGTTAGCATAGACAACCTCTTCTTTAATAAGTTGTTCAAGTAAATTATTTTTTTGTTGTTCTGTTAACTTCTCATAGCCTTTTGCTAAGAGTGAATCAGTAATTGCATGTCCATTAACCGTAACTAATGTTTTAGCAAACAGTGAGGAGCTAAGTATTAGCAATGCGATTGAGATTATGATTTTTTTCATTTGACATTTCCTTAATAGTTTAAATTTAATTCTATCACAATAATTGTGGTGGAATTGTGTGTTATATTATTAATCAATGGTTTCTGCTATAAAAGTTTTAGTTACTTCACCACCAAATTTGTAAATATCATCTTCTAAAGAGATATATAGTTCATCTTTTGATTTTGGAAAAATTTTGATATTATTATCAACTAACTTTTCACTATTTGCACGAATAAAGCAAGCAACCATACCTGTACCACAGGCTAAAGTTTCATCTTCTACTCCTCTTTCATAGGTTCTGATGTAAAGAGTATTTTCTTCCTCATTATCAACTTTACAGATGTTTATATTTGCATTATATTTATCACGTAAACGTCTGGCTTGTGTTAAGTCAAATTCATCAATATTCTCTCTTATTGCAATAAGATGTGGTACACCTGTATCTACAAACCACCAAATTTCATCATCTTCTTCTATCTCTTGACTTAAAATAATTGGTTTTGTCATATCTGATACAACATAGTTTCCATTGACTATAGCCCGTATGACTCCTGCTCCAGTTAAAAATTCTGCTTTACCCTCTGAAGATATACCTTTTCCCATTGCAAAATGTGCAACAGCACGAGAAGCATTTCCACACATAGTAGCTCTACTTCCATCAGCATTGTAAAAATCCCATTCAAAATCATATTCTGAATGAGGCATAACCACAACTAATCCATCAGCACCTATACCATTTTGTCTATGACAAAGACGTTTCGCTAGTTTAGAACGATCTTTTTTTTTCTTTCGAATAATAATGACAAAGTCATTTCCATTTGCAGAGTATTTTGTTACAGTCATCTTGTTTCCCAAAAATTTAATTTGAGTTGATTATAGCAGATAATGCGTCAGTAGGAGTTTAGTGTGTTGGAGAAGAATCGTTAGTAGACTTTTTACTTCTGGTTTTCACAAAAGAAGTAAAAAGAATAAGACCAGTAATTATGAGTAGACCATTACCTAAATAGTCATGAGCTAGAGAGAAACTACCTTGTTCATATAGTACAAATTGAGTCACAAGCCATATACGGAAGATATTCATAGTTGAGATGATGAGATAAGCAAGAATAGCCCATTTTATTTTATGATGTATGGTAGATGGAAAGGCTATAATTGATGCAAGAAAAAAGAGATATGGAATTATTCCATTACAAGCTTTTTCAATAACGAGTACATAGTGTTTATTGATAAAAATTCTATGCTCTTCCATCATCTCTATGGGAAGTGTTAAAGAGGTAAGAAAAGCAGTTAAATTGGTTTGTATAGAGTTAATCATTTCACTAATTGGTGATATATCTGAGTAGAGTAGTATAAATAAAAGTGCAGTACTTATCCAATATGTAAAGAGAAATTTTTTCATTTGTTATATTTTAGGAATATTTAGTCCAGCTACATTCTTATTACTATTGGAAGGTGCTTTTTTAGGGGCTAAAGGAATATTTTGTGACATAAATAGTTGAGGTTCTTGACCCTCTATTTGAATCATTACTAATACTTTATCTTTTTTCTTACTTTTATATATTTTAAAAAGTTTAATATTCTCAGCGATTACATCTACTTCCACTTTCTCTTCATTACGTAGAGGAAGATTATATTTACCACCTTCTAGCCTTAATAGGGTATTCTCGTTTTTATGAACTAACCAAACAACTTTTGATTGACCTTGACCATAGAGTGAATGTGTAGTATTTTCAATGGTTAATCGGTGGAATTTTTTTTCACTATTAATGGTGATATTATAGTCAGCATGCATTAAATCCATATATAATGTTTTACTGCCTTTAAGGCTATTAGATGATTTTTGTAAATATTTGAATAGATGTAAGTTAGAGTTTCTTAAAATATCGGCACTTTTATAGAGTGCCATTAAAACTAAAGAGAGTAGAGTAATGGAAATAAGGACTTCTATAAGTGTAAAGGCTCTATTGCTTTTTCTCATTTATTAGTCTTCCATAATCCCAATACGTATTGCTTCTTCATAAGATGTATCACCTGCAATTAACATATCTTTGAGTTTGTCAGCAATGGTACGCATACCTAGTTTTTTCATTTCAAGTCTAATTTGATGATCATTAAGTCCATTTTTCATCATCTCCTTAACCTTGTCATCCATAACAAATAGTTCACCTACGGCTTGTCTACCTTTGTATCCCGTAAAATCACACTCAGTACACCCTTCAGCTTTAAAATAAGCTTGTTCAGGAAGGGAGAGTTCAGTTAATACAGTAGGTGCTAAAGAGATGGGTGATTTACACTCTGTACAAAGTTTACGTGTAAGTCGTTGAGCTAATACCCCTAGTAGGGTAGAGGTTAGTAAGAAATCCTCAATTCCCATATCAATTAGTCTTGAAATAGCAGAAGTAGCATCATTTGTATGTAGTGTAGAGAGCATAAGGTGACCCGTAAGAGCTGAACGCAAGGCAATATCAGCTGTCTCTGCATCACGAATTTCTCCAACCATAATTATGTCAGGATCTTGTCTTAAAATTGAACGAAGACCTGCTGCAAAAGTAAGTCCAACTTTAGAGTTTACTTGAATTTGATTTACATTCTCAGCATTGTACTCAACTGGATCTTCAACGGTAATAATATTTTTGTCCGGTGTAGCAATATGTTGTAGACAAGCATGGAGTGTTGTAGACTTACCAGAACCAGTAGGTCCTGTAACCAATATCATTCCATGAGGGTGAGTTAAAAGTCTATTTAAATTTTGGGTAATGTCATCTGTAAAACCAAGAGTTTTTAGTGTTGGAATACTCTCAGATGTCATTAGAAGTCTCATTACAACACGTTCACCATGATAAGTTGGAAGAACAGAAACCCTAATATCAAGAGTATTTCCAGAAATACTTACTTGTGTACGTCCATCTTGAGGAATTCTTTTTTCAGAAATATCAAGATTTGAAATAACTTTAATACGTGAAATTACAAGTGCAGTAATATTTTTATCAATATCTAAGTGTTTTTTTAATGCACCATTAATACGTAAACGCACTTCCCCTTTTTTCTCTAATGTCTCTATGTGAATATCAGAAGCACCTTTTTTAATGGCTTGAAAGAAAAGAGAGTTAACGAGTTTTACAACTGGTGCAGACTCTTCATTTGAAAGAAGGTCTTGAGAGTTACGAATAAAATCAAGTAAATCAGATTCAACTTCAATAATATCATCAGAAGTGGTATCAACATTTTCAAAATCAGAACCTGTTTGAATCTCTTGAAATTTATGTTGTAATCTCTCAAAGCTACCATTATCTAATTGAATAATGGGGTAGTCAATATTAAGTTTTGAAAAATGGTTAAGTGCAGTAGCTATAGTATCTTTTTGAACAACGGCACAAGGTTTATTTTGTACAGTTGCAAAAAGAAGATCTTGTTTCATTGCTAGTTTATTGTCAACTTCATCATTCCAATATGGTTCTAAGTCTACATTTTCAAGTAAGGGTAAACGTAACATATTAGAATCTTTGTTCTGTAGGTTGAACATCTGTAAAGGTTGTACCCTCGTTATATTCAATTCCTGTATTTAAACTACTTAAATCAACAGCACTTTGCTGATTAAACGTATCCATAATAGATTCACTTCGAACATAATCACTCTCTTGAGAATAGTTCTTTGTGTCTGAAGATTTTTCAACTATTGGTACAATAGGTGTACTGTATTGAACTACTGGTTGAGTTTCTATTATTGCAGGTTTAGGAGAATAATTTGCTACTTTAGGTGTAATAGTAGTTACCCTTTTTTTCTCAATAACTGGTGCATAGTTAATTATTGATTTAACATCATCTTCATCTCCAACTTCATCAATATTACTTGATGATCCAGAGAATGTTTCATGTTGATGACTTGAAGATTCTCCAGTTCTCTCTTCTAGTTGTTCTAGTAAGATTCTATTATATTGCTGTTGTACTGACTCTAGCTCTGCTAAACGTACACGTAGTGTTGCTAAGTCTGAACTTTTTTTAATAATATAAGGAGTAATATATATAACAACATTAACTTTACTAGATGAGTCACCTTTTGATGTAAAGAGTCTTCCAATAATTGGAATATCACCTAATATAGGTACTTTAGTTACAGAGTTTCCATCAGCACTTTTAATAAGTCCACCCAAGATAATAGTCTCTGCATGGTTAATAATAGCATTAGTCTTAACAGATCTTTTTGTAGTAGTTGGTCTATCTGCTGATGTACCAGAACCTGGTAAAATGTCTTCAATAGTTGTCTCAATCTCTAAAGAGACTTTGTTGTTTGCAGAGAGTCTTGGTTTAACTTTAAGGGTAATACCAATATCTTCACGTGAGTAGTTGTTAAGAACATTAGATGAACCTTGAGTACTTTGCTGTGATTGAGTTAAAATAGATTGTGTTCTTCCCACATAAATAGTTGACTCTTTATTATTAGTTGATAAGATAGATGGTTTGGATAATATCTGTGCAGCACCATTTTGTTTTAAAAGATCTAGTTTTGCACCTAAGGCAAAAACTTTTGTAACATCTCCAAATTTAAAAGGTCTGTCAGTTGTTGAAAATCCAGAACCTCCATTTTCACCAGGATGATAAGTTTCATTATTTAAAAATCCAAGTAATTCAGTAGAAAGTGCTAATGCTGGAGCACCAGCATTAGCTGTAAGGGAAAATAGACCATTAGAAGTAATTGAACCACCGGTTAATCCATATTTAATACCAATATTTTCAGCTAAGTTTGTGTTGACTTCAACAATTTTAGCTTGAATGTATACTTGTGATTTCTCAACATCAAGAAGTTTTACAGTCTCTAAAATATTTTGATACTGATCGGCATTGGCTAATACAATAAGAGCATTTCTCTCAACGTCAGAAGCAATAACAGCTTTTTGTGCTGGTTTACCACCTTTTCCTGTTGGTCTAGCTACTCCACCAGCTCCTGTCATTTGTGGAACAATTTTACTTAAAATTTTCTCCATCTCTTCAACATTTGAGTTTGAAAGAGGGATAACATGCATTTTTTGAACATCGCCTTCTCCTTGAATATCAAGTTGTCGAATATAGTTCTCTAATCGTTTAACATTGGATATTTTACCAACTAAGATAATAGCATTACCACTAACATCTTGCATAACATCAACTTTCTCTGAAACAATATCTTGAGGAAAAAGAGCTTTTGACATATTTTGTACATTTGAAAAAACATCTTTTACTCTAGCATTTTCTAAATGTACAATTTGACTTCTTTTTGCTTGTCTATTCTCAATTTTATCAATGAGTTTTTTAATTGATCTTAGTGTACGAGGATAAGCAGTAATAGCTAAAAGGTTGTTTTTTTTAAATGAAACTACTTTAGCACTCTTATGAAGTAAAGGTTTGATTTTTGTACGAATAACAGCAGCATTGACATTAGAGAGTTGAAAAACTACAGTTTTCATTGTACTTCCACCACTGTTAATTGAGTTGGTAACAGGAAGACCTACACCGGCAGCTGTTGCAGATTTTACAACTTGATAATAACTACCTTTGTTTACTAAAGTCATTTTTTTAGTCTCTAAAATAGCATTTAGTAGAGGAATAAGTTCATTCTTCTCTACACCATCTTTATTGGCTACAAAGTTTATTTTACCTTTAATTTCACCATCAATTAAAATGTTTTTACCTGTAATCTTACCAACCATACCAATAAAGTCATTAATGTTTAAGTTTTTGAAGTTAATATTTACTTTTTCGGCATGTAGTTGTACACTTAATGCTAAGATAAAGCCTAATGCTATTTTACTGAATTTCATATTCCATATCCTCACTTTTACCATTTCTCTCAATGGTTAATGTTAAATTTTCTATATTGTTTATATCTTTAAAAAAGTTCATTGCTGCACTAAAAGAGTTAAGCTCTTCTGCATTAACGGCTTTTAAAATGTCACCTCGTTTAAGTCCAAGTTTTTCAAAATCACTTCCTCTTTTGACATAATTAATTTTGAAACCATTGAGCTTTCCATTACTTTTATTTTGTACAATACCTATATCTTTCCAAATTTTATCAATATCTTTAGTATAAGAGGTTAAAAGATTTCTTGAGATTAATTTTACACCACCCTCTTCAACAATTTCATTTTTATTAGAGTTTGATTTTAATGATGACTTAGTCTTATTAAAATGTTTATTGATTTTTTTAGGTTGTGTATTTTTTATATTCACCAAACTAAGTTTAAAATTTTTATTATTTTTATTAAATATAGCGTATGTGGCACCAGCTGAGATAAGCTCAAATCCATCAATATTTTCACCTTTTGCAAGAATAGTTGTTTTTCTATTTTTTTCAACGGTGACAACTAAAGTTTTTTTAGAATTATATAATCCTAAAAGTTTATAACCTCTCATTGAAGCAGTTCGATTAGATGCTACTCTTGTTGTAGATTTTATAGGAGCAATTATATTTGATTCACTACTTAGTCTAACCCTATAGTAGAGCTTTTTTGCTTTTGTTGCTTCTTTGTACTCTTCTCCCGATTTTGGTAAAAGAACAATAGATATAATTATCCATATTAATTTTATTACAACAATAATTGATAATAAAAAGATAAGTAGAGATAAATATTTACTATTAATAATTTGTTTCATAGTACCATCCTTTTATTTTATCTTTTTTCAAAAATTTTTTAACTGTTTTCAGCTCTTTTACTATTGGAAATAAAATTTCTATTTTTCTGTTAAGTAGAGAGATATTTCCATTAAGTTCTCCAAATGAGCCTTCACTATCAAGCTTGATTTTTACTGGCTCTATCACTGAATATGTAGAGTTAAAACTGTTTATTACTTTTGGAGCAATATTATGTAGAGACTCATCTATATGAATTCCATTAGCAAGAATTTTACCATATAGGAAAAAGAAGTTAAATTTTATTTCATCTACTTTTGCAACTTTAATACCATTTGCATAAATATTGGCATTTAATATTTGTAGCCCAAACCATTTATCTACAATGGTTTCATTTGAAATAATAATATTTTTCTCTTTTAATGATTTCTCAAATAGATAATAGAGCTCTTGTTTAGGTGCAAAAATCCATAAGAGTATTAATGATAGAAAAAAACCACCAATAATTCGTTTTACCATTTGCATGTTAACTCCATTGAATATTGATTTTTACCATTTTTATTAATATTTAAAGTGACAATTTGAACGGGCATATTAATAAGTTTATTTGTTACTTTATTTAAATCATTTGCTGTTAAATTTCTATAAGTAGCAATAAGCTTTTTTGCTTTTTTATTAAAAGATTTTACTTTGGAAGCAGTAACAAGAGTTTTTAAAGTTTTAACTCTGTTTGTCATATTTTTACCTCCCCATTGACCTTTAAGATTGGAGATGGTATTAATCTCTGCAACTTGTTTTTGTATCATTGTTTGATTCTCTTGAACATAACTATTTGCAGAGAGTTTATAGATAAATGCAAAAAGTGCAAAAAGTATGGTAAGTAGAAGAATTATTTCATTCTTATAACGTTGTAAAGTCATTATATTCATAGTTTTTTCTCGACCTTTATATCTAATCCATTACTTGTGCTTCTAAATTTTTTAGCTTTTGCATGTGTCATTACTTGTTTAGAAATTGTACTATCTGATGTTTGAATCGTAGCAACAATCATATTTTTTTCAATAGTAAGAGATTGTAGTTGACTTTTTGTAGAGAGAAATTTTGAAATTTCTTTAATACTTTGTCTCTTTTTTCTCTCTTTTTTATCTATTGGGGAATATTTTTCTAAAATACTTTTTCTGAGTAGTGAAGAGGTATATTTGGGATTTTTATCAAGAAGCTCATTAAGTTTCTGATTTTCACTATATATAGATGATTTAATACGATTTCCTTCAGTAATAAAAATAGTACCTAATATGAAAAATAGAGAACCCAAAATGATAGTTTCTTTTAGAGAAATAAATGAATCTAAAGAGGCTCCCATAGTAATACCAGAATTTAATTTTATTTCTGAAAGATTTAATGGTTTATAGTCACTATTTGCTTCCATAAGACGAGTAGGAATAAGAGTTACTATACCATCTATCGTTTGTAAAATATTTTTTTCAGATAAGTAAATTGGTTCTTCAAGTTCATCATTTAATTGTTGTGCAAAATAGATTTTTGAAACACGGTGTTTTTCAATACCAATACTCTCTAAAAATTGATCTATCTCTTCTATATTATAAGCAAAAAAACACCATTGTTCATTACATTTATTAACATGATATTGATAGTTAATAGAACTATCAATATAATCATCAAAAAGTGATGCAGCTATTTGTTTTGCTTGATATGTAAATTTTACATCTAAATCTTCACGAATAAAGGTATAAAATTGTGGTGTCAAAATAATTTCAACTGAGTGTTCTAATGTTACGGGTTCCATATCTTTATGGATAAATAGTCTATTATTGTTTTTGTCCATTAAACTCAAAGTTAGCACTCCTTCCTTCTATATAATCAAAATTAAACCCATACTGTCCATCCTTGTAGGCATAGGTTTGTTCACAATGCATTGCATTGAGGGCTTTGTTGGCATATATTTTTTTATTTATAGGCGTAGAAATTGCATTTTCTTTTAAAAATGAAACTAATGTTGTTTTGCCTATAATCCAACTATCTTGTACTATTTCAATAGGAATGTCAAAAGCTGCTGAAATAAATTCAGCAGATAAATAGGTTCCATCAATTTTTGTTCTTTCATCAATTTTTGTAAAACTAAAGTATTTATTCCAAGGAATACTTAAGACTTTGGGATCGTCATACATTAAAAAGTAGTTGACTAAAATTCTGTCAAATTGCTCTTTAGATATGATGCCTTTTTGAGCTTTGATTCTTGGTATATAATCTTCATTTTGTGATCGTTTACCTGTAATTTCTGCAAGTAAAATTTCCTCGAATCGATTAGGTTCTTGAATCTCATACTGCTCGATTATAAATTGTAATACTTCTCTAGTTAATATCGTTTTTTCAGGAACACTCTTTGTTAACTCTTTATCTAACCAAGAGATAGGTGCTCCAACCAATAAAGGTTTACAATTTAAATTTAAAGAAAAACCACTTTTACCTTCACTTAATAGTAATGGCATGGTATATATTAGTTCTAATTTATCACTATTGTCTGTTCCAGATGGGAAAAAACGTTTTAAAATATCTACGGTATTACTGTACAGCAAATTTCCTTGTATCATTGCTGAAGTTGTTCCTGCATCTTTTTGTACTTTTTCTAAATAGGTGAAGGAAACGGCTATTATAGACATAATAGAAGCGATGACCATCAACGTTATAAAAAGTGCGATACCCTGTTTTCTTTTATCCATAATAAAGCTCAATTCAAGTAAAATCACTAATATTATAACTAACTTTAACTAAGGATTTTAAATATGACTAAAGAAATAGAGCTAAAAGCCATAAATAATACTACTTTAAGTATTAATAAAACTTTTAAGTTAACTAAGGAAATTAAGTATACACAACAAATAACAACTAAAAAAGCATTTTCACTATTAGAGTTACTTGTTGTTATTTTAATACTAGGAATTTTAGCAGCAGCTGTTGTTCCAAGAATAGTAGGAGCTGGAGATAAGGCTAAAATTGATTTAGTTTGTGTTCAGATGAAAGGTGCTTCACAAGCATTAAAAATGTTTAAACTTGATAATGGTATTTATCCTGAGACAGAAGAGGGTTTTGAAGCATTACAATCAAATCCAGATTCAGATAAATACCCTAATTATTCTTCTCAAGGATATATGGAAAATATTCCAAAAGATTCTTGGCAAAATAAAATGGTATATATTAAAGTAGGTAATAAATTTGAGATTATATCTTATGGAGCAGATAGACGAGAAGGTGGAACAGAAGAGGCATCAGATATCAAATTTACTGAATGTAATCATTAATATTTTTAAGTTTGAATAATGAATTCAAAAAAAAATTATATTTTTTATAGGAAACATAAAGCATTTTCCCTTTTAGAACTTATTGTTGTTGTTCTTCTTGTCTCTTTAATTGGATTTTTGGTTTTTTCTTCGGCAATTAAGCAACAAACAAAAATAGAAGTGTTAGATCCAACAACACTTCCTTCAACTCTTCGTAAATCTTTTCAAGGACAAGGTGATCTTGAACTATTTTGTATTAAAAAATGTCAAGAGTGTTATATTTTACAAGGTACTAAAATTATTCCTTATGATGGTGGTATTGATTTTGGTAAAGATGTAGAAATTTATCTCTTAGATGATGATAATCACTTTGTTCAAATAGATGAATTAGGTAGATATAAAGATGAAAAAATATCCTTACGTTATGATTTATATGCTAATGGAAGTGCAACACAGATGGTTATTACAAATAGCAATGGTATCTACTATTTACCAAGTTATTTTGGAAAAGCAAAAAAAGTGACTGATATGGAAGAGGCTAAAGAGCTATGGATAAAAGATAAATATGATTTAAGTGATAGTAGCTCTTATTATTAAAATATATATAAGGAGATAGAATGAAAAAAATATATAAAAATTCTTATAAAAAAGCATTTACTTTAATTGAAGTAATTATGTCTGTGATTATAGTAGGTATAGTTGTCATGGGTGCGATGCAAGTTCATTCACAAAATAGTGATATGGCTACATATCTAATGAAGCGAGGAAATAGTGAATTAGATAATGCTCTATTTTTAACTAAAAAAGTGCAACGTTATACTAATGATAAAAAAAATGCATATGATCTATTGGTTGATGAGTTTTCAATTAAAGATTTTGAGAGTAGAGATATTTTAAAGAAAATTGAAAAGAAAATTAATATTACTGAATCACTTCCAATTCCTGTAGGTGGTGGAGAAGATGAAGCACCTCAGTTTGTATTTTATACAAATGAAATTTTACTAAATGGGGATTATCCAGCTCGTTATTATACCTTTAAATAGAGAGTCTTAGTGACTCTCTTTATTATTTAGTTTTTACACGGATCAACTACAGATGCTTGATCTGGATATAGATAAACTTCTACACGTCGATTAAGTGCCATATTTGCAACAGATGTATTTTGTGCAATAGGTTTTGAGTAAGAACATCCTTTTGAGTATATAGGATTAGTAATACCACTAGCATGGATAGTTTGTCCTACAGATGAAGCTCTTGCTTCTGAGAGCGTTTGATTATGCTGAAAACTACCTCTACTATCTGTATGCCCTACTGTTTGAATAATTGTATTTGGATATTTTTGAAGTACAGGTGTAAGTTGTGAAATTTTTGCTTGTGCAGATGCTGTAGGTGTAGATGAATTCGTTGCAAACATCATATCATCACGAAACATAATTTTTACATATTTATCAGTATTTGAAACAATTAAATCATTATTTGCATTTTGTTCAGCTGCTGGGTTATTGTTTACACTAGTGTTAAGTGTTTGAGCTACTTCTGCTGCTTGTTGGTCTAAACTATAACCTACAGCAGCACCTACAGCAGCACCAATCGCTCCTCCAATTGCAACACGTTTCCCACCTCTGTTTGCAGTTGTTCCACCAATTACAGCACCAAGAAGACCACCAATAATGGCTCCTGTTTGTGTATTATTTGTACTACCATCAGCATTAGTTACTGTAGGCATACCACCATTTACACAACCTGAAAGAAGTGCAACAACTATAGATGATGCCAAAATTGGTTTTAATATTTTTTTATTCATGTTTATCCTTATTTATATAATAAAGAGAGTATAACATAATTTTGTAAAGTAAATGTGGAAGATAAACAGGTGTAGAACACCTGTTTGTATATGAAAGATTTAAGATTTACTTCCAGGTTTAATAGCTATAGAACCCTCTTTACACATTGGACACTCTTCTGGTGTGAACATTTCAAATGTAAAGTCATCAAGAGCAAAGAAGGGAACAGTTGAAGAGAGTTTACATTCAGCTTTTGCTTCTATGTTAGAGCCTTCTCTTTTACAAAAACCACGGTTTGCTAAAGATGCAAAAGCAACTACATTTGCACCTAGTTCTTCAATAGCTATAGCAGCTTTCATAGCAGAACCACCAGTAGTAATAATATCTTCACAGATTAGAATATTTTCATTTTTTGCTACTTCAAAACCACGACGAAGTTCCATCCCACCCTCTTTTTTTTCAACAAAGATAGAACGAACACCTAAAGCACGAGCAAGTTCATAACCTGCCAATACACCACCTAAAGCAGGTGCACACACAGTATCAATTTTTACATCACTATTTCGAATCATATCTGCTAAGGCAGTGCAGATAAGTTCAGCACGTTTAGGATCTTCTAAAACTTTTGCACTCTGTAGATATCTTCTTGAGTGATTCCCACTTGCTAAAAGAAAGTGACCATCTAAAAGTGCTTTTGCATCTAAATACTCTTGTTCAATATTCATAATTTATACTTTAAGAATATCAGTTTCTTTTGCTGAAAGAGTTGCTTCAATCTCAGCTACATTTTTATCAGTAATCTTTTGAATCTCATCTTGACCTCTTTTTGAATCATCTTCAGAGATATCTTTTGCTTTTTCAAGTTTTTTAACTTTATCATTACCATCTTTACGAATATTTCTAATCGCAACTTTTGCTTTTTCCGACATACTTTTTGCTTGTTTAACAATCTCTTGTCTCTGTTCAGAAGTCATTGCTGGAAAAAAAAGTTTAATAAAATCACCATCATTATTTGGATTTACGCCAATATTGGCTTCTTGAATAGCTTTCTCAATATCAGAAAGTAGGTTTTTTTCCCATGGAGTAATAGAGATAGTAGTTGCATCAGTTACTATTACGCTACCTACTTGATTAAGTGCAGTTGCAGTACCATAGTAGTCAACTTTAATATTATCAACAATATTAGTACTAACTTTACCTGTTCTAAGTGTTGAAAAGTCTCTTTTTAAAGCATCAATGCTTTTTTTCATTTGTTCTTGAGTGTTGTCATAAATTTCATTTAACATGGTCAATTTTCCTTATTAATTCTCTAGCAAATATGCTAATAATAGTGAAATTTTACCCTTTTTTTGCTTGTAAAAGCGTAACATTGATAAATAGGTGATTATGAGTGATAGATAATCAAAGAGGAGTGACTCCTCAATGACTATTTTGCAGATTTATTGCTGTCTGTTGTTGGAACAGAAGTAGCTGTGTTAATTGTATCAGCTACTGAGTGAGCTTTCTCTTGATTATATAGGTAACCCATAGCTAATGTGTTTAGTACAAATAAAAGTGCTAATGTAAATGTCGCTTTAGATAAGAAACCAGCTGGTCCTTTTGCTCCAAACATTGATTCATTACTTCCACTGTAAGCACCAAGACCAATGCTTGAACTCTTTTGTAATAAAATGGCAATAACTATAGCAATAGTTAAAAGAATTTGTACAACTAATAGTGTTGAAATCATTTTTTCCTCTCTGAATGTTGAAGTTGTTCTCTAAAATAAACTTCAAATTGGGTATAATTTTGGCGATTATACCCTAAATTAATTGAAACTGAGATAAATGAAAATAGTAGAAGAGTTCTCGAAATTCGCATATGAATATAATAAATATAACGTTATTCAAAAAGAGGTTGCTAAAAAGTTAATTACATTACTAAAAAGTAAACGTTATAAGAAAGTTTTAGATTTAGGCTCAGGTGATGGCGAAATCTATAGAAATATAATAAAGAAGAATATTAAGGTTGAAAAATTTGTAGCTGTTGATTTTTCAAAAGAGATGTTAAATATTCATCCAAGTAATGAGACTATTCAAAAAATTTGTTTAGATTTTAATAAAGATGACTGTTTTGAAGAATTTTCTAGTGAAAAATTTGATTTACTTGTCTCATCATCTGCTTTGCAATGGAGTAAAGATATAACATCTGTACTCTCTAATCTCTCCATACTCGCAGATGAGTATGCTCTTTCATTTTTTACATCTAATACTTTTAAGACTTTACATAATACAGCAAAGATTAACTCTCCAATCTGTTCAAAAGAGACTATTTTAAATGCCTTAGATAAAATATTTACTTATGAATTAGAGTTACAAGAGTATAGGTTAGAATTTAATTCAGTTCATGAAATGCTACGCTATATTAAAAGAAGTGGAGTTAGTGGAGGAGTAGAGCAATTGAGTTATAGGCAGATGAAAAATTTAATGTTAAACTATCCTCTTAATTATTTAGAGTTTGAAGTACTTTTTATAAATGTTACTGGTAAGATTTAAAATAATCTTTTTCAATAGCATAAAGTTCATATCTAATCTTTTTAAATAGTTCAGATAGTTCAATATCAGATAGTTTAAAAAACTCTTCTAACACTCGTGACGACTCTTGTGTACGTGAATAATTTGCAATAACCAAATCATCTAAACTACTTCGTGTTAATTCACTTTTTGTAGATATTTTTTGTACATCATTATCAATATTTCTATATTCTAAACGATTAATATTATGTGCTAGTTGAAGTTTATGTCGTAAAGATTTGATTTTTGGAGTTAGTAGTTTATCATCATGTATATAACGGCAAATATCCTCAATGACACGTAAACCCTCTTTTAGACGATTTATATTAGCATCAATGAGTCGTGCAACCTTTGGAGAATTATTCTCCAAAGATATTAATTTTTTAGTCGTCACCCATAATTCCCAATAGTTGGAGAATAGAAGTAAACATATTAAAGAAGTCTAGAAATAGTGATACAGCTGCATCTACAGGTGAATCATATGCACCATTTGCAATATTTTGAGTATCATAAATTGTAAAAAGTGAAAATATTAATAAAATTAATGCAGTGATTAGAACATGCATAATTGGACTTTGTAAAATAAAGTAGTTTACTAAAGAAGCTATAAAAACTACAATCATAGTAATAAAAAGTGGTTTACCCCAACTAGAAAAGTCACTTTTCGAGTTAATAGCAAAAAGACTCAATGCTCCAAAAAGAACAGAAGTCATTAAGAATGCATTACCAATAAGCATTCCATTTCCTTGACCAATAACCATTGCTAATAATGGAACTAACATTACACCTAAGGCAAAAGTAAAAACAAAAAGAGCCATTAAGTGAAGTGTAGGATTTTTTCTCGTAGCATTAAAACCAAAGAAGACCATAAGCATTACAAACCCAAAAATAAACCATTTCATTTCACTAATAGTTTGAACATATGGCATTGTTAAGTAAGCACCTAAAGCAGATGAAATCATACTCGCACCAAGTAGTTGATAAGTTTGTTTCATAAAAGTAACTGTAGCTGTACCTAAATTGGTTTCATAGCTAACATCAGCAGTATTATAATCTCTATCATAAAGAGCCATATAAATCCTTGTGTAAATAACTTTAAAAGATAAAAATTTAAAGTTTATAAATATTATTTATATCAATTAGATATTGATATATGTTGGACTAGTATATTAAGTTGATGTTTAAAAGAAGTTGAATAGAAGTTAAAATTAGTTTGATTTTATGTGTTTCAGAAGAGAAAGAATCTCTTCTGAATAGTTAGGTTAACTAATTAATTAAAGACCTAGCGATTGCATAGTTGCAACAGAAAGACCAGCTACAGGGAGACCTTTAGCTTTTTGGTATGATCTAGTTGCAGATCTAGAAGCAGAACCCCAAATACCATCAATTGGTCCATTGTAGTAACCAGCATCTTTAAGAGCTCTTTGTACTCTTTGAATAGTTGGTCTACCCATGTTAGATTTACAAACAATTTGAACCCATTTAGCATAACCATCTGCAACCATTCTTTTTTTAGTCACAGTTTTATATGTAGCAGGAATTGCCATTCTTCTTTCACTTGCAGGAGAGATAAGTTTTTTAACTTTAACAGTTGTATATTTAGCAGGAGTAGTAACAACTTTAGTTCTAGCTGGAGTTGCTACAACTCTTTTAGAAACTTTGTTGTACTTAGCAGGTGTAGCTGTTAAACAAACTTTGTTACCAGTAGCTTTAGCAGAAGCAGAAAGTCTTGAACCATTAGAAACACCATTTCCAGCACCATTAGTAGAAGCTGAGCTAGCACCATTAGATGCTGTATAACCTGTAGAAACAGCATTTGAACAGTTTCTTGGGCTGTTAGTCCAACCATATTGACCTGGAGCAACTTTTTTAGTTTTAGTTACAGTTTTATATGTAGCAGGAACAGGAATATTTCTACTAGATGCAGGTTGAACTAGTTCTTGTACAGTTACAGTTTTGTAAACAGGTGGAGTAGTTACTTTTCTAGTAGCAACAGGTTTAGCAACAACTTTTTTAGTTACAGTTCTGTAAACAGGTGGAATTTCAACTAAACATACAACTTCAGATTGATTACAACCTCTATCGCCACATTTTGTTTTTTTCCATTCTGTTCTAGCTGGAGAAACAAGTACTCTCTCTTGAACATTTTTATATTGAGCTGGAATTTTTATAAGTTTTTCTGTACCTTCAGATACAAGAATTCTTTTAGTTACTGTTTTGTATTTAGCTGGAACAGAAATAATTCTTGCACTTGCTTCAGAAGCTAAAACTTTTTCAGTAATTTTTTGGTATTTAGCAGGAGCATAACACTCATAAAAACATGTTCCTGGTCTTGCAGAGTCTATTGGCATGCCAGCAGATTGAGCAGCATTCATTAGTGTGTGAGAAGCTTCTGGAGAGTTTGTTCTTAAACCAGTTCTCCAAGTTTTTGTTGCAGGAAGAGCTAAAACTCTTTCATAAACAGTTTTGTAAGTAGCAGGGATAGTTACTGTTCTTTGAGTTCCATCAGAAATTTTAATTTTTTCTGTACCCCATCCATATTTAGCTGGAATTACTTGTACTTTTTCACTAGCTTCAGATGCAAGAACTCTCTCTGTAGATGTAGCATATTTAGCAGGGAAGAAAGCTTTTGTAAAACATTGTCCTGGTTTCGCTGGTGGTAAGTCATCACCATCAATTGCTGCAGCATTCGCTGTTGTTATTACAGCCATAGCTATTAGTGATAGTTTAAATGTATCTTTTATTGTCATAATATTCTCCTAAGTATTTATATGCAAAAAATTAACGCATTCAATATTATATGTGAGTTTACCTCATTCATAGCTTAAAATAATAAATAATAAAAAAAAATAGAAAAGAATATTAAGATAGGTTGTTTCAGAAGAGAAAGAATCTCTTCTGAATAGTTAGGTTAACTAATTAATTAAAGACCTAGCGATTGCATAGTTGCAACAGAAAGACCAGCTACAGGGAGACCTTTAGCTTTTTGGTATGATCTAGTTGCAGATCTAGAAGCAGAACCCCAAATACCATCAATTGGTCCATTGTAGTAACCAGCATCTTTAAGAGCTCTTTGTACTCTTTGAATAGTTGGTCTACCCATGTTAGATTTACAAACAATTTGAACCCATTTAGCATAACCATCTGCAACCATTCTTTTTTTAGTCACAGTTTTATATGTAGCAGGAATTGCCATTCTTCTTTCACTTGCAGGAGAGATAAGTTTTTTAACTTTAACAGTTGTATATTTAGCAGGAGTAGTAACAACTTTAGTTCTAGCTGGAGTTGCTACAACTCTTTTAGAAACTTTGTTGTACTTAGCAGGTGTAGCTGTTAAACAAACTTTGTTACCAGTAGCTTTAGCAGAAGCAGAAAGTCTTGAACCATTAGAAACACCATTTCCAGCACCATTAGTAGAAGCTGAGCTAGCACCATTAGATGCTGTATAACCTGTAGAAACAGCATTTGAACAGTTTCTTGGGCTGTTAGTCCAACCATATTGACCTGGAGCAACTTTTTTAGTTTTAGTTACAGTTTTATATGTAGCAGGAACAGGAATATTTCTACTAGATGCAGGTTGAACTAGTTCTTGTACAGTTACAGTTTTGTAAACAGGTGGAGTAGTTACTTTTCTAGTAGCAACAGGTTTAGCAACAACTTTTTTAGTTACAGTTCTGTAAACAGGTGGAATTTCAACTAAACATACAACTTCAGATTGATTACAACCTCTATCGCCACATTTTGTTTTTTTCCATTCTGTTCTAGCTGGAGAAACAAGTACTCTCTCTTGAACATTTTTATATTGAGCTGGAATTTTTATAAGTTTTTCTGTACCTTCAGATACAAGAATTCTTTTAGTTACTGTTTTGTATTTAGCTGGAACAGAAATAATTCTTGCACTTGCTTCAGAAGCTAAAACTTTTTCAGTAATTTTTTGGTATTTAGCAGGAGCATAACACTCATAAAAACATGTTCCTGGTCTTGCAGAGTCTATTGGCATGCCAGCAGATTGAGCAGCATTCATTAGTGTGTGAGAAGCTTCTGGAGAGTTTGTTCTTAAACCAGTTCTCCAAGTTTTTGTTGCAGGAAGAGCTAAAACTCTTTCATAAACAGTTTTGTAAGTAGCAGGGATAGTTACTGTTCTTTGAGTTCCATCAGAAATTTTAATTTTTTCTGTACCCCATCCATATTTAGCTGGAATTACTTGTACTTTTTCACTAGCTTCAGATGCAAGAACTCTCTCTGTAGATGTAGCATATTTAGCAGGGAAGAAAGCTTTTGTAAAACATTGTCCTGGTTTCGCTGGTGGTAAGTCATCACCATCAATTGCTGCAGCATTCGCTGTTGTTATTACAGCCATAGCTATTAGTGATAGTTTTAGTGTTTCTCTAACTGTCATTATATTCTCCTTTTTAGACGTTTCATAACGTTCAAATTAATTATAAATAAGATTACCTCTACCTTACCTTAAACAAAATATATTATTTCAAATTTGTTTAGAGAAGCTTTTAATTTATTTATGTTAAAAAAAAATTAGAATATTAAAAAATATTTATAAACATATAAAAACTAAAATGGATATCGTCTCAAGGCATCTTAAACTATATGTGTTATATAATTTAATGTAAGTATTATAAAAAAGAAGAAAAATTCACAAATTCGATAGGAATTTCAAAAAACCCTTGACATAGCAAGGTGATTTGTCTATAATACGCGTCCAAGAACATTGGGAGCCACTTAAAGTTAAGAGG
>Ga0256826_1000076_pt1 | contig 46829 bp, 47 predicted proteins | sample CV79metaG_FD_185975 | JGI IMG/M metagenome (GOLD analysis project Ga0256826, IMG submission 185975) | Hydrothermal vent microbial communities from East Pacific Rise, Pacific Ocean - CV79 | ecosystem: Environmental > Aquatic > Marine > Hydrothermal vents | place: Pacific Ocean: East Pacific Rise...
AAAATATGATAAATTAGTTAATTTTACTGTGTTTAACCACAATGATAAAAAACAACGATGTCCTTTTAGGATGAAGAAAAAGTTTTAAAGAGTGTAAACTGCCATAAAAATCGCAGATTTAGTGTAGATGGTGTCAAACGTCAGACCGACAGCGTACTCATGTACGCCGAGTGTCTGACTTTGGCGCAAGATGCGCTGAAGCTGTGGTTTTTAGCTTATTGCATGGAGAAGTGGGCGAAGATCTTTGGTTCTGGCGAGACAAAAGTCATCCCCAACAACGTTACCTTCTTAGCATGTAACATCACGCGGTTAGAACGTCTTCCACCGTACATTTCATCCCCAACAATAGGAAAATCCACGGAACGTAAGTGACAACGAATTTGATGTGTACGTCCACTGTGAATGACGAGTTTAATTTTAGAGCGTTTTGAAACCACTTCTAGAGGGAACACTTCTGTACGTGCAGGTTTTCCCATCTTAGAGATTTTGGAGTGCGCTTTGTTATGACGTTTTTCAGTCAAGATAGGTTTATCAATGTCAATAGGATCAATAACCATACCCTCTACCCATGCTACGTACTCTTTATAAACCTTATCATCAATAAAGGCACGAATCGCTTTCGTACGGAACTCTTCGTTTTTAACCAACATTAAGACACCTGATGTTTCACGATCAAGTCTGTGGAGGAGTTTACATTTTGGATATTGACGTTCCACTTCATCCGCATTTAAAAAGGCAGGTTTATCAACTACTAAGATATCACTGTTTTCAAAGATCACTTTTAGTTTTTCGATTTGTTCTACTGTGAAACGAGTCTCCATCTTTAACTCACCACGTGCCACCATGACTTTACGGTTGTTGGCATAAACACGACCTCTATCAATCAGGGTCTTAGCTTGAGAGTTTGAAATTCCCTCTTGAATAGCTAAAAGTTTATAAGCTTTTTCAGTTTTTCCTGAACTTTGTTGGGGTGCTTCATACGATTGGTCTGCACCACTTGAAGGTTTTGAAGAAGCTGTTGTATAGATTGAATCACTGTTTTCAGCGTTGAGTCCTTCATATCCTGAAGACTTATTCGCCGCTCTTTTACGAGGGGGTCTTTTACCTTCATTTTTTGCATAGGCTTTTGACTTTACTTTCTGTTTTGCTTCTTTTTTCTTGTTTTCAGCACGACGTACTGCACTTGTTCTTCTATCCATTGCCATCTAGGGCTCCTTCATTCAATTCTCGTAAAACACCTTCAAGTTCAATTGTTTCATCAACAATTGATGGTGGTAACTCTTCTGCTTTTTCTAAAGCCTCTAAAATCTCATCTTCTTCAACAAACTGCACATGATGCACATACTTAAAAAGTTCACGTTGCAAAAAGAAATGCTTTCCTGTAATAATCTTACATCCAAAGTGTGCCGGTTCGAGAGGGTTATGTCCGCCTATACTTGCAAAGGCTCCCCCTAATATCGCAACATCCGAGATATTATAAATATTGTTCAACTCACCCATCGCATCAACTAAAACCAAGTCACTCACCATGTTTTTACTCTCACTAAAACGCGAGCAGGTCAAGTTCTTTTCACTACTAAGCTTTTCTATCATCTGCCATACTAACTCAAAACGCTCAGGATGACGTGGAACCACTACTAAACGTGCTCCAGAGACTTTTGTCTTATATGCTATAAAAGCCTTTAAGATAGCCTCTTCTTCACCCTCATGAGTACTTGCTGCTACTATGGTTTCACCCGAAGGTTTTTCATAATGTTTGCTTGCCTCAACCTTCTGCGCTAACTTGATGTTACCAATCACTTCAATGTTTTTAGCACCCAAAGCAAGAAAACGATTTTTATCAACTTCACTCTGTGCATATATTTTATCCACATAAGTAAAAAGTCGTTTATAAAACCAAGCAAACTTCATATAACGTGGTAGTGATCGCTCACTAATACGTGCATTAAGTAAAATAAGCTTTGTCCCTTGTGAGGCTGCAACTGCAAACAACAGATACCAAAACTCTGCTTCTAACACCACTAAGGTTTTATGCTTTTTCATCCAAAAAGGTAAAAACAGCTCAAAAGGTAAAAAACGAACATCTGCTTTATACTTTGAAGCTTCCGCAAAACCTGTATGCGTAATAGTAGTAATATCGACTCTTTTATCCACATGTAAACCCTCTAAAATAGGTTTAATGGCACGAGCCTCACCCAATGAGCAGACATGAAACCAAATATCATCTTGTGTAAATGAACTATTTTTATAAAGTAAAAAACGCGCAGGAATTGAGATTTTATATTTTGATTTAAATGAAAAAAGTACAATAAGAGGAAAGGCAACTACATAAAGTAGTGCCGCTAAAAAGCTATAGCATAGAGTGAAAAATCTCATACGTAGCTCCTTAGGTTAAAAGTGCGTTGGTTACGCCTCTTCACTTGCTGGCATGTAAAGAATACGTCCACAGTGAGGACAAGTCGTAATCTCTTCACCACGAATTACTTCGCTATAAATTTTATCATTAATGGTCATATAACACCCCATACATGCTTGTTTTTTAACTTCTACTGCAGTAGTGTTTTTAGCCCAACGACGGATTTTTTGATAAAACGATAAACCTTTTTGGTTCATTTCTGAAACCAATTTTTCTTTACGTTTAAACACTTTTTGACGATCAACATCAATAACAGCTAAAGCAGCATCAACTTCTTCTTTAACAGCTGCAAGGTTACCCTCGATTTCTGCCATCTCAGTTTGGTGTTGTTCAATACGTTCTGTTTTGCTTTCAATGATTTTCTCTAAACGAGCAATCTCTTCGTTTGCAAAAGTCACTTGTTCTTTAGCAATTTCTTCTTCAAGTTGAAGTGATTTCATCTCACGTTCTGTTTTAACGCCTGATGATTTTTTAGAGTTCTCTTCAAGTTTTGCAGAGAGTTCTGCTAAGTGAAGTTCATTTTTCTGTTTTTTTAGCTTCTCTTCTTTTGACTCTTCTTCAAGTGTCGCGATGCTAGTTGCTAACGTCTCTTTAGTTGCTAAAGCAGTCTCATACTTATGATTTGCTTCTTCAATTTGTGGCTCAAATGCGTCAATATCTTTATCTACAATAGAGAGTGAAATAAGTTGTTCAAGGTGTTTGTTCAAGTAAATTCCTTTTGAAATTTATACGTACTTAATAGAGGTTATAACGTCTTTAAAACGCGTTAAAATACCTAAATATAAGTAAAAGGGTTTTTAGATGGTGAAATTATAACCGTTAAATCTAAATTTATCAAATGCTTTGCCAATATTTCACCAAAAAAGTGCTCACTTTCATAATGTCCAATGTCCATCATGGAGATTCCTATCGTTTTTGCTTCCATAGCATCATGGTATTTTATATCGCCTGTTAAGAAGCAGTCTGCCTCTATTTGACGCATTAAAGAGGCTCCTGAACCCGTAGTTAATGCTACACGTTTTAAGTGTTGGTGCGATTGAACACAACGAAGATGTTCAAGGTTAAAAGCTTTTTTAACTTTTTTTGCAAAAACTTCAAATGTTTCGTTTACATCCATATAAGCAACAAATCCCTCTTTTTCAATAATTTCATATCCTAAAACCTCAGTTGCCACATAAGCATTAAGATGTGTTTGGTCAAAGTTTGTATGCATTGCAATATTTGAAATATTTTTTTGAATCATCTTTTGAAGGAGTTTTGCGGGGTATTGATTGAACTGCATCTGTTTTAGTCCACCAAAAATAATTGGATGATGGGTAATAATAAGTGTATTTTGTGCCACTGACTCTAACAAAGCCTCATCAATGTCAATACTGAGAACAACCTCACTAATATCTTGTGCAAAATCTCCTAAAAGAAGTCCTGAATTATCCCAAGACTCTTGAAGTTCAAAGGGAGAGAGTGTGTCTAATATCGTATAAATTTCTTTTACCGTCATCATCATGCCTTTTTACTAAATCTAATCTACTGGTAGTGCTGCGCTTGAGTTAGTAACACTTAACACGTTTACAACGTACAAATTGTCCGGTACTATTGGAAAGGGGATCACCCTCTCTAAACTCAAATACTTCGAGTGCCTTCATCAAGTTTGCTACTTTTTGATGTCCATACGTTCTTGGATCAAAATCAGGAGTTTTGTTCGCAATACGTAAGCGCACTCTATTTAGTGGGGACCATCCTGCATCATCTGCCGTATCTTCGACAGCATTTTTAAGCAGTGTGACTAATACCTCATCAATTAATACTGGTTTTGTTTTACTGGGTTTTACTACTGTTTTTGATGTTGTTTTAGTCGTCGTTTTACGTAAGTTTTCGGTATAAACAAACTTATCACATGCAGACATAAAGGCTTTAGGTGTTTTTTTCTCGCCAAAACCCACAACCATCAAACCCTCTTCGCGAATACGTGAGGCCAAACGCGTAAAGTCACTGTCACTTGAAACAATACAAAAACCATCGAAATTTTTAGTATATAAAAGATCCATAGCATCAATAATCATGGCAGAATCCGTTGCATTTTTACCCGTTGTATAGGCAAATTGTTGCATCGGATGCATCCCGGCTTCGAGTAAGACCTTCTTCCATCCCTTTAAACGAACATCCGTCCAATCCCCATAAATACGCTTAACACTTGCCACACCATGAGAAGCAATTTCATCTAAAAGTCCTTCGATAATAGCGGGCTGAGAGTTATCCGCATCAATTAAAACGGCAAAACGTTTCTGACTCATGAGAGCTTATCCATCTCAAATTTTGCCTGCATAAAATCGGGTTTAATTACCAAAGCTTTTTCATACATCAAACGTGCTTCTTCTTCATTATCCATATCAACTAAAAGGTTGGCATAGTTGAAATAAGTCACTTCATAAGCAGGGTCAATTTCTAAGGCTTTTAGGTAATGTTCTTGAGCACGTTTATACTCATGAGTTTGACGAAACAGGGAGGCAATGGCATTATGTAACATATCATCACTACTATTAAGACTCAAGGCCTTTTCATAGTACATAATAGCACGATTCATATCACCTTCTTTCGCTAAAATAAAGCCGAGTTTTCCAAGAATTTCTCCGCTATTAGGGTCTTTTGTTTCTGCTTCGTTTAAGAGAGCTTTAGCGGCTTCAACATCTCCTGCAGCAAATGCTTCATCTGCTTCGTTTTGCAAGGTATCTGCATTCATATCTTGCATCGTTTTTGCGGCATTTTTAGTAGCTGCTCCGGTTTCGGTATCACTCTCATCTAAGCCCTGAATATGCTCATACATCTTATAAGCAAAAAAACCGGTTGCAGCTAACATAACTATTTGAAAAATTGACATTTATATCCTTAAATGAAACACAACACATTTAAGGGTACTCTAAATGCGTGCTTTAAAAATTATTTGCGGTAGTGTGACATAAAGTAATTAAAAGAGTGTTTCAATGCCTTGTTTGTTAAAAGAATAAAATCTTTTGTGTCTTTAAAGCTCTCTTCAGCTTTATGAGACAAACTATCAAAACTCACATCAGCTTCTTTGTAGAGGCGTTGTAACTCTTCCGCACCCACATCAAACTGTTTTTTAGCATCAACGCTCAGTTCCGAACTTACTTTTTTAAGCTCTTCAATCTCATGATTAAAACTTTTTAACTGTTTTTTTGCTTCTGCAATCATAGTCTCTTTTGTCATCCTGTTTTCCTTTATCTGTTTTCTATAATTATTATATCACTTTTATACAACAAAAGCTGTTTTCTAAAATTAGATATAATCACGTACTTAAATAGAGAGTACTTCTATATAAAGACTCTCTAAACTATATTCCAAAGATATTTCATGATAAACCTAAAAGACCCAAAACTTTATAACAACAGAGAACTCTCTTGGCTTCAGTTTAACACTCGTGTTCTAAAACAAGCACATAACACGTCACTACCACTATTAGAACGTCTCAAGTTCCTTGCCATTTATGGAACAAATCTTGATGAATTTTATATGATTCGTGTTGCCGGACTTAAAAAGCTTTTTACCGCAGGCGTTATTGTCTCAGGGGCAGACCGTTTAACACCTCTGCAACAACTACGTGAAATTCGTAGCTACCTTCATCAAGAACAACAAGTCATCGAGTACTGTCGTGATGAGATTTTAAAAGAGCTTGAAAATGAAGGTCTTTTTATCAAAAACTACGAAGACGTCAACCAAAATGAGAAGAACCAGCTTAACCGCTATTTTCATGAGCACATCTATCCTGTAATTGTTCCTATTGCCGTGGATGCTACACACCCTTTTCCCCATCTTAATAACCTTAGTTTTGGGCTTATTGTCAAACTAAAAGATAGTGATGATGAGAGTATCGAGCGTTTTGGAATTTGTCGTATCACTCGTGTTTTACCACGTTTTATTGAACTTGACAATGGAATTTTTGTACCTGTAGAAACTGTTGTAGCACAACATATTTCAGACCTTTTCCCAGGTTACGAGATGGTAAAGTATGCCGCATTTAGAATTACACGTAATGCCGATATCGCCATAGAAGAAGAGGAAGCTGATGACTTTATGGAGATGCTTGAAGAGGGTCTAAAACTTCGTAAAAAAGGGGAGATGGTACGTCTTGAACTTGGTGCACTTGCTGATGGTGAGTTAATTAACTTCTTTAACCGTCATACCAATGTTTTCAAAGATGACATCTACCGCTTTCACGGGTTTTTAAACCTCTCTTCACTATGGCAAATTGTGGGTGCAAAAGATTTTTCACATCTTACTGTAGCACCGTTTAAACCTCGTCTTTTGCCACCTTTTGATACCAACGAAAGTATCTACTCTATCTTAGACAAACAAGATGTGATGATGTACCATCCTTATGAAAGTTTTGAACCCGTAGTAAGGTTAATTCAAACCGCAGCAAAAGATCCTGATGTAGTTGCTATTAAAATGACGTTATACCGTTCTGGTTCGAAGTCTCCTATTGTGCATGCACTTATGAGTGCCGCAGAATCTGGAAAACAAGTCACCGTAATGGTAGAGCTAAAAGCACGTTTTGATGAAGAGAACAATCTTATCTGGGCAAAAGCACTTGAAAATGCAGGTGCTCATGTTATCTACGGAATTTTTGGTTTCAAGGTACATGCTAAAGCCGCACTCATCACTCGTAAAATCAATGATGGACTTAAACAGTATGCTCATATCGGAACGGGTAACTATAATCCTACCACTTCAAAAATCTATACCGATGCCTCATACATGACGTGTAATGCTGATATTACTAATGATTTAACCCGATTTTTCCACTTTTTAACCGGTTTTTCTAAAAAAGGAAAACTTGCAACACTCTATATGGCACCAACACAGATTAAACCAAAAATCATCTCTATGATTCAAAATGAAGCCCGTATGGGAAAAGATGGGCATATCATTGTTAAGGTCAATTCTCTTGTAGATGAAGATGTTATCCGTGCGCTTTATAAGGCGTCTCAAGCAGGTGTTAAAATTGAGCTTATTGTTCGTGGTATCTGTTGTTTACGCCCTGGTATTGAAGGCGTTAGTGAAAATATTCGTGTGGTTTCTGTTATTGGAAAGTACCTTGAACATGCTCGTATTTTCTACTTTAAAAACGAAAAAGTAAAAATATTTATGTCAAGTGCCGACTGGATGCCACGTAATTTAGTACGTCGTGTTGAGCTCTTAACCGGTATCGAAGATAAAGCATCTGCTTCAAAACTTTTACAGATATTACAACTTCAATGTGCCGATAATGTTCTCTCTCATGAGCTTCAAAGTGATGGCAACTATATTAAAGTTAAAAGTGATAAAGTTAAAATTATCGATTCTCAAAAACTCATTGAAAACCATACTAACAAAATCCATAAAGCACTTAAAAAAGAGACCCCTCATTATGTCAATCAACTTGCAAACCGTCTGTTTAAGGAGAGTTAATGATCTATACATTTAAAGAGTGGACCCCAAAACTCGGTCACGGAACATGGGTAGCCCCTTCAGCTGATGTTATTGGGCGTTGTGAAATTGGTGAAGATAGTTCGATTTGGTTTCAAGTAGCCATACGTGCCGATGTACACTACATTAAAATCGGTTCACGTACTAGCGTTCAAGATGGGTCTATGATTCATGTGACCCACCATAAAAAAGCCGATATGAGTGATGGTCATCCCACTATAATAGGTGATGATGTTACCATTGGGCATAAGGTGATGTTACATGGTTGTGAAATCGAAAATGCTTGTTTAATTGGTATGAGTTGTACCATCTTAGATGGCGCTGTTATTGGTAAAGAGTCAATTGTTGGGGCAAATTCTCTTGTAACTAAAAATAAAAAATTTCCACCACGATCGTTAATTATGGGAGCACCTGCAAAAGTAGTTCGCGAACTTACCGATGATGAAGTTACAGAACTTTACGCTTCTGCAACCCGTTATGTAGCTTTCAAAAAAGATTACGAGAATTAAAAGAACTCTCTGATGGATTATTTTTTTATTGCCGATATTTTAGGGATGATTGCCTTTAGCATTTCAGGATTTTTAGTGGGTCTACGCAATAAGCTTGATCTCTTAGGTTTAGTTATTGCATCTTCTTTAACCGCTTTGGGTGGTGGTATTTTACGTGATGTTATATTAAACAAAACCCCTTTTACCTTTATCGAGTATTACCCTGCTTTAACGGTACTAACCACTATCTCTTTTGCCTTTATATTTGAGCACTTTCGACATGACAATATTGAGAAAAAATGGATCTTTGTTATGAGTGATACAGTGGGATTAGTCGCTTTTAGTATTACAGGAACTATGTTAGCACTTCATGCAGAATTTAATGTTTTTGGTGTGATATTTTTAAGTTTTATTACGGCTGTTGGGGGAGGAGTGCTTAGAGATGTTATGATAAACCAAGTGCCCTCAGTTTTGATCAGCGATTTTTATGGTTCAATTGCACTAATTGTAGCAACACTTTTATATACCCTACACCATTTTGATTTTTTAAATTCTTACACGATAAGTAGTGTTGCTTTTTTTAGTGTTGCCTTACGTCTTATAGCTTTTAAAAAACATTGGCATCTACCAAAACTACAAAAATAGTTCAGGATTTACAGCAACACCATTAAGATAAACGCTCCAATGTAAATGTGGTCCCGTAGCACGACCACTCATTCCAACTTCCCCTAGATAAGCACCTTTTTTCAGCCAAGTACCATTAGGATAATAGATTTTTGAGAGATGCGAATACGCACTCACTAAGCCTTGTCCATGATCTATTAAAACCATACGACCATTAAAGTAGAGGTTTCCTAAGAGGATAACTCGGCCACTCAAGGGGACTTTTATTTTCGTCCCTTTTTTAGCAGAAAGGTCCATTCCGGAGTGAGGGCTTCGTGCTTTCATATTAAAAAAACGCTGTTTCCCAAAATCATCTTTTAAGGCGACATCAATCGGCTTTATCATTTTAAAACTTTTTGGCATATGTTTGGAATGGGTTTTAAGATTGTTATTGCGTGATTTTATTTCTCTTGCGATACGTTTATTATCACGTTTTTTAGGTGTTACTTTGGTTTTATCTTTGATGGTAATATACTGTTTTTGATAGGCTTTTTTACCTACGGTGATAATAGCCTTATCTTTTTTACCCTTACAACTATAAACCACATCAATACTTCCCAAAGCTGATAAAGCAATCGGAACAACTGCTGTCCACTTTTGTTGATGTTGTACTAAACAGTAATGTTTTGTTTTATCTAAAAAGGTAGGTTTTGAAGGAAAATGAAGTAGTGCAATACCACCTGGCACACGCTCTTCTTTAGGGAGTGCATAGAGAGAAGTTCCAAGAAAAAGTATACTCAAAAGTATACTTTTCAGTAATTTAAGTTCGATAATCCGCATTAATTTTAACATACTCATAACCTAAGTCACATCCAAAGGCATCAAAACTACCCTCACCCATACCCAAATCAATATGGATAGTAAATTCTGCTTGTTTCATAACACGTGCCGCTTCAACTTCAAGTGCATCATCAAAAAGGTTAACACCCTTTTCATACAACATCACATCATCATAAGCAATACTCAGTTTACGTTCATCACACTTAACACCACTAGCCCCAACACTCATTGCGATACGACCCCAGTTTGGATCTTCACCATAAAGTGCTGTTTTAATTAAAAGAGAGTTACTTAATGTCTTTGCTACACTTTGTGCTTGTTCATTGTTCAAAGCCCCTTTAACAGCGTAGGTAACCAACTTTGTTGCACCTTCACCATCACGTACTAAACATTTTGCAAGGTAGGTCATCACCTGCATCAGAGCCTCTTCAAAAGCAACTAAATCACATACACCTGATTGCCCATTTGCCATAACAAAAACAGTATCGTTAGTCGAAGTATCCCCATCAACACTTGAAGCATTAAAACTTTTGGCATTAACACGTTCTAAGATCGGTTGTATCTGCTCATGGCTTATCACAGCATCAGTTGTAATATAGCATAACATCGTTGCCATCGCAGGATTAATCATCCCGGCACCCTTAGCCATAGCACCCATAGAAAATGTTTCGCCACTTTCTAAAGTGATATCAAAAGCAATCTCTTTTTGAAAGGAGTCTGTTGTCATAATGGCTTCTGCTGCTTTATGAGGGTTTTGAACACTAAGGTCAAACCCAGCTGCTGCATCAATAATTTTTTGACTTGGAAGACGTACCCCAATAACACCTGTTGAGCTCATTAAAGGTGCTTTAATAAGAGGATGCTGTTTTTGCAACGCTTCTAAAATAGCTTCTAAATCTTTAAGCCCATTCACCCCTGTCATGGCATTGGCATTTTTTGAATTCACAACAACAAAGTCTGTCTCTTTAACTCCAGTTGCATGAACAATAGGAGCTGCCGCCATTTTATTTGTAGTTAATACTGATGCTAATGTACACATCTTATCTGAAAAGATAAAAGCTAAATCTAAAGCCCCATTTGGCTTCAGTCCTGCCGCAATACCATCAGCATAAAAACCTTTTGGTGCACAAACACCATCACTGTTTTCACTGATTTTAAACATATTTTAGTTCCTCGGGTTTTTGTCGTTTTTGGACAATCCCTTTAATAATATTAATACCTTTTAAGGTTCCAATAACAAGTAGTTTTGACTCACTTGTCACTAAAACGTCACCCTTAGGCATGGCTTGAAATTTACCATCTTTTTTGGTAACACCCACAACCGATACATTAGCTATCTGACGGATGTGTGTCTCTTTTAATTTTTTAAGTACCATCCATGAATATTTTGGTACAAAAACCTCTTCCATATCAAGAGGGGTATTACTTTGGTATAAAAACTCTTCTAACAAGTTTTCCATATCTGGACGGGATGCCATTGCTGAAACACGTTGTGCTGTTAGTTTTGTAGGTGAAACAACGGTATCAGCACCCAGTTTTTTAAGTTTATCCACATCACTATGTGCCTCTGCCGAAGAGATAATATAGTATGGTCGTGGTAAAAAGTGCTCTTTTTCAAACAAACGAACAGAAGCGATAAGTGCAATGTTATCTGCTAATGAAGACGAAATCGTAATTAAACCTTTTGCCGAACTCAAGTGCGCTTTTAACATTGTCTCTTCGGTATGAGGTTCATCTTGTATAAAGTAAGGATACTTATGCTTTTTAGCTAAGGCTTCCAAATCTTCTCTTGGGTCTATCACTACAAAAGGAATATGATTTTCTCGTAACTGTTTTGTCAATTCTATGGTGTAATCGTTATGATAACAGACAACAAAATGTTTTTTAAGACGTGCGATTCGATATAACATACTACGTTCCTTTATTGCTTTGGCCAGATGACCACGATTGATTTCACTAACAAGTACCCCGATAGCTAAAGAAAAGATAGCAAAACCCGCAATAATTAGCGTAATTGTGAACAAACGACCTGCATCTGAAATCGGTGCAATTTCACCAAATCCTACTGTTGTAAAAGTAATACCCGTTTGATAAATCGCGTCAAGAAGTGACATGTTGTCAATAAGGATATAACCCATCGTGCCAACAAGCATGATCATAACCATCAATATTAAAGGTAAACGGAATGCTTTTAGGTGTTCATAGATTTCGGGGAGTAGTTCATATTCGGGTTTGGGAGGGGACTCCCAGTGTAGAAAGTTGCGAATCTTAGTTATGAGATTCAAATCATAGCCTTGGGGTCTATGATTCTTTTTTTAGTGTACGAAGCTCTTTAGCAGAAATTTTAATTTTTCTCGTAGTACCATCTTCTAATGTAATACGAACTGTTCTCAAGTTTGGTAAAAAACGACGTTTAGTTCTGTTTTTTGCGTGAGAAACATTATTTCCACTCATTGGGCCTTTACCACTAATAGCACATCTTCTTGCCATTGTAGGCTCCTTGCGTTAAATTTTGTGGCGAATTATATCCATTCAAAGCATAACTTTAACTTAAATTATAAAACCACCATCTTTTGTGAGTACTATTATAACTCAATCTTTACTTCTTTACAACCTACACTTACATTTAACACAATACATTACGGGCTTCAACACACTCTTTTACTTTGTAAGGCTAGTTAATGATTCTACTATTGAGATATCTTGCTTGATACATATCAACATAACTATACAAACCAATACGCTATCATCCTCATAAAAAAGGCAGACCCATGACATATCCTAACTTTTTCAAAAATGTTCCTACTTTAACACTACAAGACCCTTTAGCACAAACTTTAGGAACTTTTGAAAAGGGTATGGTCACATTTGAATACCTTGATGTTGTTAAATCAGCTGGACATAGCTGTCCTACCGTTGGTGGCGCTTACCTTATGACACACCATGCACTTAAAGCACTTTATAATGATGTAACACCAACTCGTGGTAATATCTCAGTGAGTTTCAAAGAAGATGTTTCTGAGGGGGTTGCGGGTGTTATCGCTAATGTCATTACCCAACTAACAGGGGCTGCTGATATCAAAGGGTTTAAAGGGCTTAATGGCAAGTTCGCACGTCACTCTTTGTTACATTTCAATGCGGATATCAAAGCTTCTGCACGTTTTACTCGTGTTGACACTAATGAAAGTGTTGATGTTGTTTACAACCCAAATGTAGTCAAGCCTTCTGCAAGTATGATGCCACTGATGCAAAAAATGTTGCAAGGGGAAGCCTCACCTGAAGAAATTGCTCAATTTGGATCACTTTGGCAAGCCCGTGTAGAAGCAATTTTGATAGATAATTTTAATAACGCAGAACTTATCAAGATTACAAAAGTTTAAATTTATGCCAAGCTTGTTAAAATAGAGGATAATATTATTTACCATTTATGGTGAAAGTGATTTTCGATGATAACTAAAGATAATGTACTTGCATATATCAAAAAGATACCACCAACTCCTGCTATATTAAAACAGACCCTAGCGGCTATTAATTCAGGAGAACTTGCCAAAGCGGCAAAGATTGCAGAAGAAGATCTTGCCCTTAAAGCCTATCTCAAAAGCCTAGTAAATAAGCCTATTTATGGTTTTAAAAACGAGGTAACAGATATCTCCCAAATTTTTGGAATCTTAGGGCTAAATGGCTCGCAACAAGTGTTATACCACTATATGCTAACCCTACTCACTCCTGATAAATGGAATCTATTTGACCTCTCTGCCAACAGTTTTCAAGACCTCCAAGCAAATCTTTCACACCATTGGAAAAAAGTACTCAGCCACTTAAACGTTGATGATAAAGAGATAGAGAGTGCGATTGCCCTTTTACCTGCTAGTATCATTGTTTGTGATGCACTTTTTGGAGCCGTGATAGAAGAGGTGCAGTTACTTCGTTCTGTAAAAGCACTTGACTATAACACCATTTTAAAACGTCTTAATGGCTTAGATCTTTTTGATATCTGTGCACTTATTGCCAAAAAGTGGGAGATGGAACCACGTATTGGAGAGATTGTACAAGCCGGTTCAGGGATTAAACCTTCACAAGATGAGCAAAACAACCTTCTAGGTAAATGGATGCATCTGCTTCTCTTCTTTGAGCTTTCACAACCGGCAACTGCTGCGGCAGGTCTTAATGATTTTATTGACTTTCAAGTAGATTATGTGGAAGATATCAATGATGATTTTATGGAAATAATGGAGATAGGATGAGAGCCGTAGTTAAAGACCGTATTGGTATTTTTAATCCGCAAGGATTTTTAGATGGTACGAATACGCCTACCTTTTTAACCATTGAAGATATTAATGCTACCCACACACTAAAAATAGATATGCTTTTAGTCTCTCTTAAAAAGGTCATCTTCTTCAACCGTAATGGTTTGGATGTTTTTGTAAAACTTTTGATTGATATTCGTACAAAGATGCATATCACTGTTGGCTTTTGTGATTATGACCATAAAAAGTATAAGGCGATTACAAAGTATTATGCCAATGATTTAAACTTCTCACTCTTTAGAACCCATAAAATTGCAGCACTTTTTGCAGGTAACAATAGAGATGAAACAAAAAATGTTTTAGTTTATAATGATGATCCTTCCCAACGTTCATCGATGGCTATTGAGCTTTTTGACTATGGACATAACCCTATTGTTGCTCAGTCTAAAGGTGAATTTGATGAGAAAAAACAGAACAAAGAAGCCTATGATGTCATTATAGATGACACCCACTTAGGACTCTTTGGTCAAAAAGTTGCCACACGTGTAACTGGAAATGCCATTATCTATACGGTTAGTAACTTTTTAGATGCAGAGATCTCGGATAGTTTTAACCTGACCTATCATCAGAACTCTTTAAATGTAGGGTTTAGGCTTTTTATTTTTGATGCGTATAAAGTAGTCTCCATGAACATTCATGCACTTAACTTCTTTTCAAAACTTGCTTCTGCAGCCGCAGAATACAATGCTAACATCTGTTTTGTTGGTCTTACTTTTGAAAAAACTCCCGAGAGCTTTAAAAATGAACTAGAAGATGCAGGAATTCTGTTTTTTGACAATATGGATGATATCTTAAAAGATAAAGAGACCCTCAAAGAGCTAGGTGCTTCTTCTGCTGCTGCAGTGAAAAACAAACGTGCCTTAACTAAAATTATTGTTAATGAGCTACCCCGTTTTATAGATGCCACTGTTTCAACCATAGCTATGATGACAAATGCAACTGCTAGTAAAACAGGAGCTAATGTTGCTGAAATCAATATCGACACACCTGAAGATAAAATAGCAAGTTCTATTGGCTTCTATGGTGACTTAGATGGCATGGTGATGTTAGCCTTCCCTAAAGCGATTGCTAAAAAGGCTTGTGAACTTTTGATTGGGGAAGAGACTGACGATGATGAGGCTATTTTAGATGCTTTAGCAGAGTTTGTCAATATCATTGGGGGTCGGATTAAGGCCTTACTTGCAGAACAAAACATCAGTGTTGATATTACCTTACCACGTACCTATGCTAACGTTAAAGATCTGCTCAATATCATTCAAGACAAAAAAGGTGTTCAAGTAGACCTCGCCTTTGATGAAGACACTTTTGTCTTCTTTTTAACACGTTAACCCCTTATAACATCAACGTGTACTGAGCACTTAACCCACTTTAATTACTCATTAAAGGGTTCCTCTAACTATGTTGTTTTTCACTTAACATATTATCAAGTACCGCAAACAACTCTTTTGAATTACGTTCTGTGTCTACAAAGGCCTCTATAATTTGATCTGAATTCTCAATAGCACCTTGTGCTACTAAACTTGGAATATTTTTCATATTAGAATGTACTAACTTATGGGGTCCATCTATTTTACTAAACGATGGTGTAGATCCAAAAATATTTTTTCCTTGCGTAACTTGCCATTTACCAAAACGACATTCCGTATGTGTTGAAAAGTGATACGATCCATCATTATTAAAAACACTTTCATAACCAGAAAGTTTAAAAACAATATGATCGAGTTTAGCTAAGTTCACAAAAAGTTCATTTGAAATACTTTTATTATCCTCTTTAACTTGATGAGCACTCTCTACAAGAGAATGTAAACTTTCATTAAAATTATCCAAGTTTTCTAAAGAGACATTAATTTCACCATCCATTTGGTCTGAAAACTCTTGCATAGCAGAAGAATTTTGTTTCAGTAAATTGATATTGACTTCAACTTCACTCGTAGCTTTTTGTGTCCGTTCTGCTAGTTTTCTAACTTCATCAGCAACAACAGCAAAACCACGTCCATGTTCCCCTGCTCTTGCTGCTTCAATAGCTGCATTTAAGGCAAGCAAATTTGTTTGGTCTGAAATATCTTTAATCAGTGCAATAACATTGGTTATCTCATTAACACTATCACTGAGTTGTTCAGAGTTATGACGACTCTCATGCATTTTTTCTGAGATACTATTTAAAGAGTCGCCCATGGCTAATGTCGAGTCTTTTACTGCACCAACAACCTGTTCTGTTGATTCATTACGTTCATTGATAATTTCTAATCCATCCATATTATTAGTCATACCATTTTGAACAGCAGCAACTCCCGACATTACACCTTGAGTTAAATGCTTTGTTAACTCTAAAGTCAATCTATTTTTTTGCAATTGATTTTCACTCTCTTGTGAGTGTTTATTCGATGAGTCTAAGGCAATGTTAGATTTTTCAATAGCACTATTGGCTGCTGATACTACTAAATTGGCAGAAGTTTGAATGGAAGTGAGTTCATCACTTGCGTTACATGTAATTGTTTTTGAAAAATCTTTTGAAGCAATGATATCATCAAGTTCGTCCTTAAACACTCTAATTCTAGATATCAGTCCATTTGCCACATAACCACCGAAACTCAATAGAAACACTAAGATAAGAACATTCACAATAACATCAACAACAAGACTTGTCATAGCACGACTTTCTAACATATCCATCTGAACTAAAACAGCATCTGCCTGATAATCTTCAACTTTTTTGAGTAGATTAATTTTATTGGTAATCATTTTAAACCAATACGCAGCATCAATACCAAAGCCACCACTCATATGCGATAAGGCAACCTCACGCATACGATTGACTTCATCAACAGCATTTCCAACAAGCGTCTTTTTATAAAAACTAGCATTATCTTGAGAAGTTAAAAATAAAAACCGTTTCATATAGGTATCTTGTTGACTCATTAACTTTACAAACTTTGCATAGAAACCAGAAGGATAACTGTTTTTAGCAAAGGTTCCTGTCATAACAGCGCGCTCTACTCCTGCACGTTCTTTTGAGTAAAGATAATTTGTAAAAGCATTAAGAGACGTACTCATATCTTTATCTGAACTCATTTTAGCAATATAAGCTATCGTATCTAAAAAAGCCCCATTAAGTGGTGTATAATAACCTACGGTCTGAGGTACATTATATGCTAAAGAGCTAATGCTTGAACGGGTTGCATTGAGTTGTGAAAGACGATGCATAGCATCTTTCATTTGATCTTGCATCGCTTGTGGATAGACACTAAAGTCCATACTTTTATAAAAGTCTTCCATCTCTGCACGTGTAGCGTCCGTATCTTTACGAATATTAGGCATTGTATCAATAAACTTTTTACCCTTTGATCCGACATACCCAGCAGATGCACCCCTCTCTTTTTGTGTGTTATGAACCATAGCACTAATTTTAGTAGCCAAGATAGTAGCTTGTTTGATTTTTTCAAGTTCTTGTACTTTTGAATAATTGTTCATACTACTCATACTTAGAAGTATAAAAATTACTAAAGCAGGTATAAACACCATTAAAAGCATTTTAGTTTTGATTGACATCTGATTCAGCATCATGAATTCCTGTTGTTTCTAGTTTATAATAGTATACATCAATTTTATTTGAAAAAATCTTACATTGATGCTATTTAGATATAAAACGATTATTATAATTTTCAACAGTATGCTTCTAAAGTAAACTTGTTATAATACGCCAAATTATTATCAAGGTTTTCTATGTTAGTTGCTCCCAGTATTTTATCTGCTGATTTTGGTCACTTAGCACGTGATGTTGAAGCTATTTGTGAAGCAGGTTGTGACCTTGTTCATGTTGATGTTATGGATGGTCACTTTGTACCTAACATGACCATTGGACCCGTAGTTGTATCAGCGGTTGCTAAAGCCGCTACAAAACCTCTTGATATTCACCTTATGGTAGAAAATAATACTTTTTTTGTAGACCTTTATGCCCCACTAAACCCTGGTTATATCACCTTTCATATTGAAGAAGAGAAACATCCACATCGTTTGGTTCAGTATATTCGTTCATTAGGTATTAAGCCTGGTGTTGTATTAAACCCCCATACTCCACCAGAAGCGATTGAGTACCTTATTGGCGATGTTGATATGGTTCTACTTATGAGTGTTAACCCCGGTTTTGGCGGTCAAAAATTTATTCCTACTATGGTTGATAAGGTTAAACGTCTTAAAGTACTTCGCGATCGTATTAATCCTAACTGTTTAATCGAAATTGATGGTGGTGTCACTAACGAAAATGTTGCTATGCTTCGTGATGCAGGGGTTGATGTTTGTGTTGCTGGGTCGTATGTTTTTAAACACGACTCCTATCAAACTGCCATCGAAAACCTTCACGTTTAAGCACCCTGATGAAAGTAAAAATCTGCGGAATCACCTCTTATAAAGATGCCATAGAAAGTATTAAGGCAGGGGCAGATGCTCTTGGTTTTGTTTTTTATAATAAGTCACCTCGTTACCTTACCCCTGAAGATGCAGCAATCATTATAAAAAAGCTGCCTCCTTTTGTAGAAAAAGTGGCACTGTTTGTTAATGCAACACCAGAGGAAGTAAACAGGGCTTGTCACACTTCAGGTGCGACCCTTGCACAACTTCACTTTGAGGTAGAACCTGGTTTTACAAAACAACTCACCCATCCATTTTTACACGTTGTACGTGCAAAAAGTGAAGCAGATGTTCTTGAAAATACCACATCGTATCGTCTTGTAGATGCCTACTGTGAGGCTTATGGCGGCACAGGAAAACGTCTGAATTTAGAGTGGTTTAAAAATGTTGATTGCTCTAAAATTATTTTAGCAGGAGGTCTCACTCCTGAAAATGTTAACGAAGTTAAAGCTTTTGGTTTTTATGGTGTTGATATAAGCTCAGGTGTTGAAGCGCGTAAAGGTGTTAAAGATTCTACCAAAGTACAAAAATTCATTAAAAATGCTAAATCATGATACAAATAGATGCTAAACTCGACCACACACTTGCCTATACCGGTGCTTATAAAAAAACTCTTGAAACACGTTTTAATGAAGAGATTGACTTTATTATTGAACTGCTTCATGCTCAAGGCCTAGAATTTAAAACTAAAGAGCACCGTTACTGCTATGCAACAGCCCTTACACCCCTAAAAGATATCACTTTTTGTGTTGTTGATGTTGAAACAAATGGCTCAAAACCTGAACGCCATCAAATTATTGAGATTGGTGCTGTTAAGATAAAAAATGGGGTTATTATAGAAGAGTTTGACTCTCTTGTAAAGTGTAACTCAATTTCTAAACATATATCTGAAATTACAGGTATTACCGTTGAAGACACTATTGATGCCCCTCCTTTAAAAGAGGTGATGACTGCATTTAAAAGCTTTATCGGTACGGATGTATTTATCGGTCATGCCGTTAAGTTTGACTACTCGTTTGTTTCTGCTATGCTTGAAAAAGTAGGTTTAGAACCTCTAATGAACCGTCGTTTTTGTACTATACAACTCGCAGAACGGACCATTACTTCATTTCGTTATGGACTCTCATTTTTAAATGAACAGTTGCACTTACATACTGATGCAACACATCATCGCGCACTCTCAGATGCTATAACCACAGCTAACCTATTTTTGCTCTGTTTAAAAGAGATGCCAATTGAAGTTAATACAGCAGAAGATATTATCCAGTTTTCTACCAAAGCAAAACGCCTGAAGCGTCCAAAATTCCCACCACAAAATGATGTTAGCAAATAATAACTAGCTATTATTAATAAATTGTATTTCTTATGAAGTTTTTTGGGGATAGAAAAGAGGTTAAAAGCTTGTTTTAGAGCTGCTTACTCAGCATAAGCTCCAAAACTTGTTAGTCTATCGTAACGTATATTTTGACGTTCTGATGAACTAAGTTCTTTGAGTTCGTTTACCGAAGCTAAGAAATAATCTGCAATGGCTTTAGCAGCACCTTCTTTGTCACGATGAGCACCAATTAATGGCTCTTGAATCACATCATCAATAAGATCAAGTCCAATAAGATCAGAACTTGTAATTTTAAGCGCTTTAGTAGCTGCTTCCACTTTTGCAGGGTCATTCCAAAGAATTGCAGAACAACCTTCAGGAGAGATAACAGAAAAGACCGAGTAACGCATCATCGCAAATTTATCAGCAACACCGATAGCTAAAGCACCACCAGAACCACCCTCACCAATAACTATAGAAACTGTAATGGTATCAAGTTGAGAGAGTTCTAAAAGGTTACGAGCAATCGCTTCTGACTGATTACGCTCTTCTGCTCCTAGACCTGGATATGCACCCGGTGTGTCTACTAACATTAGAAGTGGCATCTTAAATTTTTCAGCAAGTTTTGCCGCGCGAAGTGCTTTACGATACCCTTCAGGGTTTGGCATACCAAAGTTACGTTTTAGTTTATTTTTAGTCCCACGACCTTTTTGCTCACCAATAACCATAACTTTTTCATCACCAATATAACCCATATAACAGATAATAGCTTGATCATCTGCAAAGTGGCGATCACCATGAATTTCATACTTATCACGTACAATGAGATTAATGTAGTCAAGTGCATAAGGACGATCTTGATGACGGGCTAATTGTAGCTCTTGATAAGGTGAAAGGTTTTTATAGGTTTTAGAAACTTCTTTTTCAAGCTCTTTTGTTAAGATCTCTGCCGCATGTTCGTCATGACGCACTTCTGCAGAGATAATATCTTCTTGAATCTGTTTTATTTTTTGTTCAAAACCGAGGTATGTAGCCATTTAGAGTCCTTATTTAGACTTTTTTGAAGATAACAACACCGTTGGTACCACCAAATCCGAATGAGTTACTCATAACAACATTTAACTCTGCTTTACGAGCAGCATTAGGAACAATATCTAAATCACAGTTTTCATCAGGATTCATATAATTAATAGTTGGGGGAACAATACCATCACGCATTGCCATGATAGAAACAACAGCTTCAATACCACCAGCAGCACCTAAACAATGACCTGTTTGACCCTTAGTAGATGAAATAGGAGGACAATTTTCTTTGCCATCAAAAAGTATTTTAAGAGCAGCAGTTTCGTTTTTGTCGTTCACTGGAGTTGATGTTCCATGTGCATTAACATAATCAATTTTTGGCTCGCCTGCCATTTTGTAAGCAGCTTTCATTGCACGAAGCGGACCATCAAGAGATGGTGTTGTAATATGATTAGCATCACCACTTTCACCAAAACCGATTAATTCAGCGTAGATATGTGCACCACGAGCTTTTGCAGACTCATACTCTTCTAAAACAAGAGCTGCGCCACCCTCACCCATTACAAAACCGTTACGTTCAGCGTCAAAAGGACGTGAAGCTGTTTTAGGGTCATCATTACGAGTAGATAGGGCTTTCATAGCAGCAAAACCACCAACACCAACACCACTAATAGCAGACTCAGCAGCAACCATAAGCATCTGATCTGCACCATTACACATAATTGTTTTAGCCGCTTCTGCGATACCATGAGTACCAGCAGCACATGCTGTTACACATGAAAGATTCGGCCCTTTAATATCGTGAGCAATGGCTACAAATCCACCTAGCATATTGACAAGTGCTGAAGGAATAAAAAATGGTGAGATACGACGTGGCCCACGAGTATTTAAGATAATAGAATTTTTCTCGATTGCGGGAAGACCACCAATACCTGAAGCGGCAGAAACACCAAAACGTTCCATATCAATGTCATCTGGAAGTTTGGCATCAGCCATTGCTTCTTGAGCAGCTTTAAGACCAAGATGAATAAAACGATCCGCTTTTTTAACCTCTTTTGGTTCCATAACTGTTGTAGGATCAAAGTCTTTAACTTCTCCAGCAATGGTTACTGAATACCCTTCTGTATCATAAAGTGAAATTTGGTCAATACCACATTCACCTTCACAAATTGCTTTAAATGCTGTCTCTTTGTCATTTCCAACTGCCGTGATCATACCAATACCAGTAACTACAACTCTTCTCAAATTTTCTCCTATCTATGCTGTTCTTAGTTTAGAACTTAAAATATATAAGTTTTAAACTAAAAGCAGTTATTGGGGTAAACCCCAAAAAACTTATTTGTTTTCGATGTAGTTAACTACGTCTGAAACGGTTTGAATTTTTTCTGCTTCATCATCAGGAATTTCGATATCGAACTTCTCTTCAAGAGCCATTACTAATTCAACAACATCAAGGCTATCAGCACCTAAATCTTCTACGAATTTCGCATCTTCTTTAACCTCATCTGGGTTAACACTTAGTTGTTCAACAACTACTTCTTTAATATCATCTAAAAGTGCCATTATAGCTCCTATTCTGGTTATAAATTCGCAAAATTATAACACAATTAACTTAAATGGATTAATAATAAAATAAAAGGAGGGGTTAAGCCCTAAAAATAGGGCTTAAAAGTGAAGAAAATATAAAAATAGTTTTTGGCATTTAAGCCATATTAAGACCGCCATTGACTTTTAGTGTTTCACCGGTAATGTATGAAGCATGGTCTGAGAGCAAAAATGCTGTTGCTTCTGCCACTTCTGAGGCATTACCAAATCGTTTCATAGGAATGTTAGCTGTAAAACTCTCTTTGATTTCATCACTAAGCTCATCTGTCATATCCGTAGCAATAAATCCGGGAGTTACTGTGTTATAACGAATACCTGAAGTAGCCGCTTCAATTGCAAAACTTTTTGTCATGGCAATTGTACCACCCTTAGAAGCCGCGTAGTTCGTTTGACCAGCATTCCCTGTTTCTCCAACAATAGATGCGATATTAACGATAGCACCAAACTTCTTTTTACGCATATTTTTCATTGCTTCACGACATCCAATAAAAGTCGAAGTCAAGTTAGCATTAATAACAGACATAAAATCATCTGCTTTCATACGTAAGGCCAATTTATCATTGGTAATTCCAGCATTGTTTACAAGATATGAAATTTCACCATCTTCTGCAACAATCTGTTTCATAGCAGCCACAAAAGCTTCTTCGTTAGAAACATCAAAACCAATTACATCTGCCTCACCGCCAGCAGCGATAATTGCTTCTTTAACAGCAGTCGCTTCTGCTTCACCTGAACGATAGTTTACCCATACTTTAAGACCAAAACCTGCTAAAGACTTTGCTATTTCTGCACCAATACCACGACTTGAACCTGTTACTAAAACATTTTTTCCACTAAACTTCATTGTTATCTCCACTTTAAATTATTGCTGACATCATATCAGACTTCTTTCTATATAAGACTATGGTCCATTTCACTTGGACGAGGAATACCCATCAAATGAAGTACCGTTGGTGCAATGTTATTTAAGGCACCTGCTTCTACTTTAGTAATACCATCAGCTACCACAAAGCACCATACTTTACCGACGGTGTGATTGGTTAAAACATTGCCATTATCATCACGCATCTCTTCACAATTTCCATGATCCGATGTCAGTACAACTGCATAATCTTCCGCTTTCGCTTTTTCTAAAATACGTGCCAATTCACCATCAACGGTTTCAACTGCTTTCACACCTGCTTCGAAATTACCCGTATGTCCTACCATATCACCATTGGCAAAATTTACAACAATAAAGTCGTACGCTTCTTCCATAGCATTTAAAACCGCATCACCAACTGCCGCAGCATTCATTTCAGGTTGCATATCATATGTTTTAACATCAGGAGAGGGAATTAAAACACGTGTTTCATTTAAATATGGTTCATCTAGTCCCCCATTCAAGAAGAATGTAACATGCGCATATTTTTCTGTTTCAGCTGTATGTAACTGACGTAAACCTGCATTTGAAATCACTTCTGCAAGGGTATTTTTAGGTACGGCTTTCGAAAAAAGCACAGGATATGAAAAACTTTTATCATACTCTGTCATTGTGGCTACATTTACTTTGATATATTCACGTTTGAAACTATCAAAGTTCTCATTTCCAATCGCTGTTGTAAACTCACGCATACGATCACTTCTAAAGTTAAACGTCAGTACCGAATCACCTGACTCAAACCCATCATAGCCATCAAATGCCGTTGGTTCAATAAACTCATCAAGCTCATTTTTTGCATACGAGTTTTCAATGTAATCATGTGGTGAGTTATCTGTTTTTGGGCTTGCTTGTACAATTGCTTTATAGCCTTTTTCAACACGGTCCCAACGATTATCACGATCCATAGTATAGAAACGACCACCAATAGTAGCAATTTTAATGTTGTCACTTAAATGCGATTCTACTTGTGTTAAAAACAAGTTTGCAGAATCTGGTGATACATCGCGACCATCAGTAATAAGATGCAAAAATACTTTTTTACCCATATCTGCTGCAATTTCTGCAAGTCCAATCATATGATCAATATGAGAGTGAACCCCACCATCACTCATAAGCCCTACTAAGTGAAAACGCTCACTTTGACCTAAAAGTTCTTGTAACACTGAGTTATCTGCTAAGGTGTTTTCTTGAAGGGCCAAAGATATCTTCACTAAGTCTTGGTATAAAACACGACCCGATCCGATACTCATATGCCCTACTTCAGAGTTTCCCATCTGACCTTCAGGAAGTCCAACACTTAAACCAAAAGTGTCTATTAGTGAGTGTGGTACCTCATGAAAAAGCTTGTCGTAGGTAGGTTTTTTCGCATTATAAAATGCATTATGTTCTGTTTTAGCGCAGTAACCAATACCATCAGTTATCACCAATATCGCTTTTTTTGACACAGACGCTCCTTGTAAAAACCACTAAAATGGGGTTTTTAATCAAAATTAGGGCGCGATTATATTAAAATATCGCTTTTAATAAGATAAGCATTTTTTATTAATACATTTTAAACCCTTAGGAAACCTATGCTTTATTGGCTTTACAGCGCATTTGACATCAATATTTTTCAATATATTTCAGTAAGAGCCGGCTTCTCTTTTTTTATTGCCCTCTTCATCACCCTCTTTTTAATGCCTCGTTATATCCGTTGGGCACAAAACTCTTCTAGCGTACAACCCATCAATGAATACGCACCTGAGAGCCATAAAGCTAAGGCAAAAACACCAACTATGGGTGGTATCGTTTTTATAGGTGCCACTATTTTAGCCTCGCTTTTTACTATTAAATTTGAAAGTATTTATGCCTTAGGTGCTCTTTTAACTCTTATTTCTTACACTTTGATTGGTTTCAAAGATGACTATTCTAAGATAAAACAAAATGCTAATCTTGCAGGGTTAAGTGCACGTGCTAAGTTCTCACTACAACTTATAAGTGCTCTTGGAATTGGTGCTGTTTTATGTTTTTTTGCAGACTTCAACACCCAACTTTATGTTCCTTTTTTAAAAACACCCCTCTTTGATATGGGCATTTTTGCCTTAATGTTTTGGGCCTTAGTGATGGTAGCCGCTTCAAATGCTGTAAATCTCACAGATGGACTTGATGGTTTAGCAACTGTTCCTTCAATGTTTTCACTCTCTACCCTTGCCATCATTGTTTATATTACGGGTCATGCAGGGCTAAGTGAATATCTTTTACTTCCTAAGTTTCCAGTGGGAGAAGTGGTTATTGTAGCAACAGCACTTATTGGTGCTTTGGTCGGATTTTTATGGTTTAACTGTCATCCGGCTGAAGTCTTTATGGGTGATAGTGGTTCATTAGCCTTGGGTGCTTTTATTGGTTATATGGCGATTATCTCAAAAAGTGAAGTACTTCTTGTTGTTATAGGTGCTATCTTTGTTATCGAAACCGTCTCAGTTATTTTACAAGTTGGCTCTTACAAACTACGCCAAAAACGTGTCTTTTTAATGGCACCAATTCATCATCACTTTGAGATGAAAAATTGGGCTGAAAACAAAATCATTGTACGTTTTTGGATTATCTCAATGCTCTCAAGTATTATTGCTCTTATCTCACTAAAGATACGTTAAATGCCAAAACTACTTCAAAACCAAACCCTTAACCTCTTTGGCTACGGACTCACTACAAAGGCTATTGCTACACGTTTTGGTCCTGCCACTTTTTATGATGACAATGTCACCCAACCCTTTATCGATGATGCAGGTAATCGTGTTAAACCTGTCTCCGAATTTCAAGCAAAGTATTCTAGCTTAGAGGTGATATCACCAAGTATTCCACCGTATCACCCTTTAGTCCAACAAGCCCAACATCTTTTGTGTGAGTATGACTTTTTTGCAGATGATATGCCCTTTTCAATTTGGATTAGCGGTACCAATGGTAAAACAACTACCACTCGTATGATACAGACACTTTTAGAAGATAAAGGCTCAGAGTGTGGGGGCAATATAGGAACGCCATTAGCTGCACTCTCTCCCGACGCTCCACTATGGATCTTAGAAACAAGTTCGTACATGCTCCATTATGTAAAAGAGGCTAAACCTGACATCTATGTACTTCTTCCTATCGCACCTGACCACTTAAAGTGGCATGGTGATTTTGAAGCCTACGAACAAGCCAAACTTGCGCCACTTGCTTTTATGAAAGATGGTGAAGCTGTTATCTTACCACGCAAATACGCAGATGTACCCACTAAGGGATTTAAAATTCTTTACGATGGGGCTGATGATTTAGCGGAATACTTTGGGATTGATATTGCTAAGATTGATTTCAAAGGTGGTTTCTTACTTGACGCTGTTTTAGCTATGGGTGTGGATAAAATCTTATATGACCGCCTTGATTATGACAAAATCAATAACTTTACCTTAGATAAACATCGCCAAGAGAAGGTCTATGACAGCCAAGGACGCTTATGGGTTAATGACTCTAAGGCAACTAACATTGACGCCACTATAGCAGCACTAGATGCCTTTAGTGATAAGACAATCCATATCATTTTAGGTGGTGATGATAAGGGGGTTGACTTACAACCTCTTTTTGAAGCATTAAAGCCCTTAGATATCACCATATATGCCATTGGCGCAAATGAGTCACGTCTTATGAAGATGGCAACACATAACCATGTTAAAGGAGTTGCATGTCAGACAATGCAAAAAGCTCAAGAGGCTATTGACAAGGTCCTTATCAAAGAGAGCATTGCCCTACTTTCTCCAGCTGCTGCAAGCTTCGATCAATTCAAAGCCTATACAGTTCGGGGTCAAGAATTTAAAGAAAAAGCTCTTTCTTTTTAAACTTCTTGTCACTTAAGCTAAATCTTAAGCTCGGCTAGCTATAATTCCGTCCTCTTAAATTACAGAAATGGCTCATTAGCTCAGTCGGTAGAGCAAGTGACTGAAAATCACTGTGTCCTTGGTTCGATTCCGAGATGAGCCACCACTTCTAATTTAAGACTCTGTAAATAACTTTTTAACCTCTTTTTGGCTTATTAGCTCAGTCGGTAGAGCAAGTGACTGAAAATCACTGTGTCCTTGGTTCGATTCCGAGATAAGCCACCACTTTTAAAACACTTTTTCCTTTACTCCACGTTGCTACGTTCGTCACATACCGATGTATGCTTCCTTACTATGCGCCTTGATTAAAGAAAAAATTGCTTTAAAAGCAAGCTTTTTTCTATTTATGTTGATTCAGCTTGAATGGACCCATCACTTTTTCCTTTACTCCACGTTGCTACGTTCGTCACATACCGATGTATGCTTCCTTACTATGCGCCTTGATTAAAGAAAAAATTGCTTTAAAAGCAAGCTTTTTCAACACCTCAATTCAAATTAGTAACTAAAACGCCAGTTTTTGACGCCAATTCTTCATCCTATCTTCATATTACTATTTTAAACTACATAATCTAAACACTCAAGGAGTTAACATGAAGAAGTCATATTTATTAAGTCTAGTCGTAGCAACGATACTTTTTACAGGTTGTGGAGGCACGAACTCAGGCACAACAGATGCTTCAACTGATAGTAATACATTTACTGTGGAACGTGGGCCAATTCTAGGTGCTCAACTAGCAGATGCTAATGGAACGCTCGCACGTGAACTAGGTAATGGTCAATATATTTTTGATCAAGCCGTAGAGTATCCAGTTATTTCAACAGGGGGATATATAGATGTGAATAGGAATGGCACTGTTGATGCAGGCGAAGTAAAAAATACACTTCACTTAGAGACAACAGAAGGGAATGTTGTAACCTTAGCCACAACACTATCCTCAAATACAATTATAAAGACATTTTTAGTTAATGATCTTGGTATCAATGAAGGGGCACTCAAAAATAAACTTCCAGGAAATGATCACACTATTGAAGCACTTTCAGATGCAGTTTTTAAATATGTAATGGAGAATGATATTAATAACACATTAGAGTTATCACAAGATGATTTAACCCAGATACAAAGTGCGTATAGAACACGTTATAACAACTATGTACAAGATGGACTCAAAGCAGCAGAGCATGAAGCAGACTTGATAAACAGTATGAGTATTGTAACTTTAGATAATGCCGAAGCAGAAGCGGCAGAAATTGAACTAAAACAGGGAAGAGATGCCGATCAAAATTCAACGAAGCATCTTGATCCAATCCAACAAGAGACATTAACTGATATAAATACATCAAGATAACTTTCTACTCCTATTAAGGTACATTAGGAAATCTCTGTCCCCTTATCTTGGTTTAAAGAAGGGATAGAGTATTTTAAGCGCAATAAATTAAATATCTTATCTCTTATCAAGAACTCCTTTTTAAAACATTACACAAAGTATATCCATGAGTTTTATTCGCAATGGGATAGCTGTATCGAATATATAAAATCTGTTAACGAATCGTCACCCGAGGACATTTGATTTGATATTTCTATACAATTTGATGTTGAAATGGTACTCGTTTTGTCTTTGCACTATTGAAAAAAGGAGAGAAAATGGAGTGATAAGAGAGAGAGTCTCTTGTTTAGTATTATTGCCAATGAATGGCTTGGGATTAAAGAGAACTTACAGTATAAAATAGCATCTTATCCTACTAAGTAACTTCACTAAAAAACAGTACTGAGCTATTCTATTACATTGCTATAAAATTAAATACTAATGAATAATATCACGTTTTAAAAACTTACGTGCAAGAATAATTTCTCTTAAAAAAAGTAGCAATGCCATAACAAGAGAGAGCATTCCTAAGATAAAAAGTATTGCAATAAGTAAAGAGCCATCAAAAACAAAAAAAGCACTCATAAAAATTGTCACAATAGAAAAGGCAACTAAGATACCTGTTGCCGTACAAAAGAAGATACTCACATTCATATTATCCGCACGTTTTTCTAAAAAAGAGCGTTGACGGTGAAGCTGTTGGGTCTTATCATTTTCATATGAACTTACAATCTGCGCATCTATTGTTTCAAACTTATTGATAATACGACTTAAACGACCCGTAAACACCCCAAGAAGCGCCCCAACACTTGCCATCAAGAAGACAGGTGCCACAGAGAGTGCTATGAGATGGGAGACACTATTAACCGTTTGCGCATCGGGTATTATCATCTAGGATTCCTTTTTAAAACATTATACACATCATTTCACAATAACTCCACAATAACTTCTTACAATACTCCTAGAAACAATTACAAGGAGTCGAAAATGACATCATTTAAAAATATCGCTAAAAGTATCTTACTAACTGCAATGTTGGTATCGGTTGCCTCTACATCTGCCCTAGCTGATGTAAAAAAAGGTCAAAAACTTTATCTTAAAACCCTAAAAAGCAAACTCAATATGAATGGGACAAAGTTTAGTTCTCTTCATACTGTAAGTGAATGGGAAGCTCTTTTTGCTAATAAAGGTGAGGGTTTTATTACAGAGTTTTCGCATGATTATCCAAAGTCAGACAAAGTACTTCACAAGAAAAACATCTGGAAAAAGCTTCAACATATTCGTGACTTTGCTATTGAGTATGGTTCAGACTCAGGTAACGTTCCAAGTTGTGGTTAGAGGCATCGTCACTAAGCATTGATATACCAATACATCTAAGGAAAACAAAATGAAAACACTACTATTAATTTTAGGAATCACTTCAATTTTAGCAGCGGCTGATGGTGCTGCTTTATTTAATAAATGTACTGCATGTCATGGCTCAAATGCTGAAAAACATGCACTTGGTAAAAGTAAAGTAATTAAAGATATGTCTCAAAAAGAGATCGCTACAGCTTTAAGTGGTTACCAAGATGGCAGTTATGGAGGGGCAATGAAAGCCTTGATGAAAGGTCAAGTAGCCGCACTTACACCTCAAGATATTCAAATACTATCTCAATACATCTCAGCTAAACAATAACCTTCCCGATAAGAGAGTTTAAAGGTTCTCTGGCCAGCTCAAACGCAGTGTTGTCATAGCATCTAGTTCTGATGTCACCTCAACACTAATACCATACTCTTTTGCTATCATCGCAACGATATTAAGACCCAAACCAAAACCACCAACACTTTTATCAGCACGTTGATAGCGCTTAAAAATCGTCTCAATTTTATCTTTTGGGATACCTTTTGAGGTATTAGAAACTTCTAAAGTATTAGCCTCATACTGTATCTCAATACGACCACCATTTTTATTGTACTTAATCGCATTAGAAAGCAGGTTATCAATAATACGCGATGCTTTAGTATGGTCCATTTTGATTAAAAAACTATTAGTATTATTGACATTAACTTCAATACTTTTTTGCTCATATCGCTGTTTAAAATACTCTAAACGTTCATGAACCAATACACTAATCGAGAATTCTCTATCCTCACGCATAACATCATGGTTTAAAATCAGATAAGTCAAATCATCATATATAGTAGAAATAGTCCTTGCAGCAATGGATATACGTTTTACTTTTTTTGCATTTTTTGTATCCAAAAGAGTCTTATCAAGTGCTTCAATATTGGTTAAAATAGCGGAAACAGGAGTGTTAAGTTCATGTGTTGTATCTTGAATAAAGTCATCTAAAAGACCTAAAGCCTCTCGCATCGGTCGTAAAATAAATGAGGATAGATAGATACCTAAACTAAATAACAGCCCAAATAATAACAGTCCAAAAAATGCCATCTTTTCGATGGTATCGTACCACCATAATTCATCATCTTGTGTCTCAAAAACAAGATGTTTATCGCCCATCTCATAAGATGCAAGATCTATTACATAGTGAATATATCCTTCTCGAAGCAGTATCGTTTTAGTGATGTCAACATCTTTGTTTAAGAGCCATGAGACCATTGGTTTTTTATCGGCGTTATAAATAGCAGTATCATACGCTAAATCTTTTGGGAATAGTGTTTTAACACCGCCTTCTTGTAGCCACAGCTTAACTCGAGGGATATAAGTTTCAGATTCTAAACGCATTGCTAAACGGTGGTCTGAGAGCATACTATCACGACGAAACTCATAATAGATGGCACCGATTAATGCCAAAATAAGAAAGGTCATTAAAAGATACATACCAATAAAGGCACGGAAAGTTCTACTCTCCGCGAAAGAGGTAGCCGATACGTTTGAGGCTTTCAATTTTATCCTTCCCAAGAATTTTTCTGAGGTTTTTAATGTAAGTACGCAAGGCATCATCACTTGGTGTTTCATCAAACTCCCATAGATGCTGTAAAATCACTTCATGGGTCAACACTTCATTACGATGTTGCATAAAAAGTTTCAAGAGTTTTGCCTCTTTATCGTGGAGTGCAACAAGCATATCTTCTTTATAGAGAACCCCTTTGTCCACATCATACGACATACCATCTGCAATCTTTATATCTTGACTATTGGCATGAAAATAATTGCGTTTTAAAATACTCTGTATACGTAAAAGAAGTTCTTTAAGTGCAAAAGGTTTACGAAGGTAGTCATCGCCTCCACTTGCATAACCGCGCTCCACATCATCCATAGCATTTAACGATGTCATATAGATTGCCGGTGTTTCTAGGTTTTGGGAACGTGCATTTTTCAAAACTTCAAAACCATTAGGACCGGGGACATTAACATCAAGAAGTAAGAGATCAAAACTTCGCTCATATAAAGCCTCTTCTGCCTCTTCACCACTAAATACACAAACAACGCCATAGCCCTCATCTTCAAGATATTCACTAATCGTTTCGTTAAGATTGTTATCATCTTCTAGAAGTAATATTTCTGCTTTTTTCATCTATGAGAGTCCCGATATCAGAGCAAAACTAAAAAAAGCGAATATGCCTGAAAAAAGTGCATAAGGAAGTTGGGTTTTAACATGTTCAACATGGTCACAGCCTGATGCCATGGACGAGATAATCGTAGTATCTGAGATAGGAGAGCAGTGGTCACCAAAAATCCCCCCTGAGATAACTGCGCCCATAGCTAAAGCAATGTTAGCATCCATAGAAACTGCCAAAGGAACTGCAATGGGAATCATTACCCCAAATGTTCCCCAAGATGTTCCTGTTGAAAAAGAGATAATAGCTGCTAAGAGAAAAATAGTTGATGCTAACCAAATAGGGTTTAAGATAGTATCCGTAAACGATGCTAGATAAATACCCGTATGCATGGCATTGGTAACTTCGCCAATACCAAAAGCAAAAAAGAGGATACTGGTAACTTTAAAAATCCCTTTTGCCCCTAAATAGCCATTAACAAAAACCTCTTTAACACTCATAATCTTACCAACAATAAAGTAGCCTCCCGTCAAAACAAAAGTCATCACCATAGTATAAAAAATAGAACTTGAACCACTCCCTTTTAAAATATCACCATCACCACTAAGGTACAAAAAGAGAAAGACCCCACCCACCATCATTGTTATCGGAAGTATCATATACCAAGGGTTACTACCCTGAGCTACTAAAGAGTGTTCATGTTTAACAACTGCATTTTTCATCGACTGCGTATCGAGAGTGAACCAAATAACGATAAAGGTTAAAGCTAATGTGAAAAAGGCGTAGAGATTAAAACCAATAGCTGACATCAGCCATGAGACACTATCACCTTGAATATATCCTAAATGCATCTGTGCAGTAATGAGCCCTAACATCAAAGCTCCATAACCATTAAACATGATAATGGAACCCACCGGAGCCGATGTCGAGTCACAGACATAAGCAAGTTTAGCTCGTGAAATATTATGTGCGTCGCATAAGGGACGTCCAACACTTCCTGCCACCAAAACCGTAATAGAGGTCTCTATAAAAATAACAATACCAATAATATAAATTAACACTAATGAGGCTCGAGAAGATTCTACTAGGGCAAGTTTTTTGGTTAACATGTGTACAAAAGCATCAACACCACCTGACTTTTCCATCAAGACCATAACCGATCCCATCAAAAGTAAAAAGCCAAAGGTCTGTAAAATCCATGCCTGAGTTAAGAGATGACGTGAAATTTCTAAAAACTGCATCACACTTGAGAGTAAACTACCCTGATTCATAATCAAAATACCTACTATCATACCCGAGAGCAGTGCTACAATGACACGTTTTGTTAGCAGTGCCACAATAATGGCAGTCAAAGGTGCGACAAGAGAGTACACACCATAATCTATAAGTTGGGTCTCGATATTGTGCCTTCTAATCTATGGCTAGAGTTCCATCTGAAATCGTGAAATTCCAGGACGACCAAAAATCTCCTCAAAATACTCACTACGTTTTTCATCTAGGAAACTAAATCCAAGTTTTTTATATAATAATTGTACTTCCGTAGAGCCAATTTCGATAAAAGTTTGTGCCTTACGATAGCCCATAAGACGTGCTGTTAACAAGCTTTTTTGAATCAAGGCCTTAATAACAGCTAACTCATTCACACCCTCAACCACTTCAATAAAATCTAAGACCCATGTTTTAATATCCACTTGACTTTCACAAGATTGATAAGTTGCAATACGCTGTTCATACGTCTCATCAATATCAATTTCTAAGAGTGCCTTAGCAAAGACGGCTTGTGTTGCATGACGTGGTTCATAACCACAAAGTGCAGCACCATCCTTGCCATTTACCTCAGCAACCATAAAGTTAGAGAGATGGACATAACTTTTACTACTTGTTTGTAGTAGTTGTGCAATCTTTTTCAATAATTTTTTATTATCTTGAGTCTCAAAGATAAGATCGAAAATCCCTATGTTCTTTCCAGACCGCGAACTTTCCAGAACGGCCCAAGAGATAAAATCGATATCCTTAACACTCGCTTTACGTACATTAATACTCATACATCACCTCAGTTATATGACTTAACTAATAATTAATAATTTTCAAACTGCACTAAGTGTATCATAATTTTTATGATGAAAACAATACTCTTATCTATTTTATGCACACTAACACTTTTTGCCAAAGAACAAATCGTTCTTGTTGTTGCTTCTGACTTTAACACCTCGAAAGCCATTTTATATACTTATGAGAAAGAGGGAGCAGACTATACCCAGATATTTAAACCCCTATCCGTAAATCTTGGACGTAGTGGTTTAGCTTGGGGCATAGGGTTACTAGAGATACCTCACGGGCTATATGAACCTCTAAAACACGAGGGTGATGGTAAAGCACCTGCTGGTATCTTTTTACTTAGCGCTACGTTTGCTTATGATAAAAACACCCCAACAAAACTACCCCTACTTCATGCTACGAAACAACTGGTTTGTGTTGATGACAGCAGTTCAGATGATTACAATAAAATTTTAAATGTAACAGATCCTAAAATACATTTTAAAAGTTTTGAGTGGATGCACCGTAACGATGATTTATATCAAATTGGGGTCGTTATTGATCATAACAGCGCACGTATAAAAGACAGTGGTTCTTGTATCTTTTTACACGTTCAAAGAGAGCAAAACACACCAACTTCAGGTTGTACAGCGATGCCTTATACTGCTCTTAAAAAAATTGTGACGTGGCTAGATGCCTCAAAGCATCCTGTTTTAATACAGATACCAAAACAGTACTGCTCTAAGCTTCCTCTGCCGTATACTAATTTAGAGTGTAAGTAGGAGTGTAAAATTATTATATATTTTGCTGCTTATAAATAATAATATTCTTGAGAACCAACTTTTATGATAATTTCTTTTCACTTTTAAAACCCTAACTCTCATTATAGGTAATAAATTCTTCTTGTTTTAAAAGTGATAAAGATATTGTGTCTAAAAGAAATGGCAAAATTGTGGCAAAAAGAACTAGGGAAAACTCCCTAGCTATTAATTAAATGAAGGTTTTGGTGTGGTATCTGTTGCCGTTGGTAATTCAGGATACGTTATAAGTGGTTTTCGACCTTTTAAAGCACCTAAGAACGCTTCAATTGAACTCGCTTCAGCATCACTAATTTCTAACCCAAGTTGAATTCGCCCCATCTCAACAATAGCTTCTTTGAGCGTTACAACTTGACCATTATGAAAATAAGGCGCTGTTTGTGTGATATTACGCAGGGTTGGAGTACGTACCATACCATTTGCATCACCTTTAAAATCACCTACTTTAGCATACTTATAAGGTGCAACAACACCAAACATCTGCATACTGCCACCAAGCGCAATTCCATTATGACATGAGACACAACCCTTATCTATAAAAGTTTTTAAACCTGCTTTTTCTTTTAAAGAGAGTGCTGATACATTACCATTTAAAAAGTCATCATAGCGAGAAGGGGTCACTAATGTTCGCTCAAATACAGCAATAGTATCCGCTACTTTTTCAAAGGTTATTTTGACATCTTTACCATAAGCATTTTTGAATGCAGTTACATACTCAGGCATACTTGTTACGGTTTTAACAACATGATCTTGAGTTGCTGCCATTTCCGGTGCTGCTTGAATAGGTCCTTGTGCTTGATCTTCTAGATTAGGTGAACGACCATCCCAAAACTGCTTATCATAAAAAACAGCATTGTAAACTGTTGGAGAGCTAAGACCATGAGGATTTACTGTCCATTTGTGTCCAATAGCAGCGGGTACATTATCCGCACCTGCTAAGCCAAGGTTATGACAGGTATTACAACTAATTAAACCGCTTTTAGAAAGACGAGGATCGATATATAACATCTTTCCTAAGGCTATTTTATCTTCGGTCATTGGATTGTTGGTATTGTCTACTAATTTACGAAGTTCTTTATCACTGCTTGGAATTGCTATAAGTCCTGATGTTTTAACTTGATCTATTAAACTACTAGCACTTAATGCCATACTTAAACTTATGATGAATACTATTTTTTTCACGGGTATCTCCTGGTTTTTCTGATGACAGTTTACAGAAATAAAACTTAAAGGATAATTTTTTTCCTTTACTAGTTTTTATTACATTTTTGCTGATAACGATCTTTTAGGATTGTACGATGCCCTTTTGAACGTTCTAACCAGTCACGATAAAGAAGATCTTCTTTTGTACAGGTCACTTTAGCAGCCTTTATAAAACTTGTTACTTGCTGACAAGCATTATAAGCCTTACAGGCATCACGCTTAATGGAATCTGTCGTCTCCATCCAATAAGCAACAGCCGTAATATCATTAAGGCAGTTTGCTCTAGGATCATCAGAATGGCGGGCTTGGAGCAGTTTTATTTTAAGGGCTTTAAAATTTTGTCCAGCTATCGTCATGTTATCTTCTATCTTTGGATTAACTTCTTGTGGTATACGCTCTTGCAAAGCGGTTTTAACAGCAACAGAATTTCTAATAAATAGTAATTCACTTTTTTTTAATTGTTTTAAAAGTGCAAAGTTCTTATGCTCTAAAAGATCTTGCAAATCATCTTCTAACTTATGCTGACTGATGGTAGCCTCATCTAAAAGTGCTCGCAGTTTTTTTACATAAGAAGCTCGTGATGTTTTTGTATTATCTTGGTCCAAAAGAAGTCCCTCCTCTTGAAGTGCCTCTGCACGACTAACAAAGTTTTGTAAATAGCCATGATTTTTTAGATAATAGGGATTTGATAATAAGGCTTTATATCCTGCCGCACTATCATAAACTGGTTCACCGATACTCGCATAGATCTGAGGACGTAAGGCTTCGGCATAAGTGAGTGACACAAAGAACATAGTAAAAAATAGTATTTTATACATTATAGCTCCTAAATAAATTCTCTTGTTAAAAGTAACGCTTAACCTCATTATGGGGAGGGTTAACTTCTATTATATACTTTTTTTGTCCAAAACTCTAAAGGATTTGGTTTTATAAACGTGTAGCCAAGATTTTGTATTAAGTAACTACTTTGAATGAGACGTGTCGGTGCATCTATAAAGTTAGTTTTACCTCGGTCTTCTTTGGCTTCATTCATGGCATAGATTTCAGAACGTTTTGGATGTTGTGGGGCTACCACATTGAGTATTTTATTGGTAATATTTTTTTCAATACATAAGTTAATAACACTAATAGCATCCTCTTGATGCAGATAGTTAACACAAGAGTTCTCTACTACTTTACGTTGCTGTTTCCAACGTCCAGCCACTCTATCATCACCCATAAGACCACCCAAACGTAAAACTAATGTATCTGATCTTTTCTCAAGTAAAAAGCGTTCCATAGCTAACATTGAGCCCTCTTTTAATCTTGGCAAATCAAGGTCAGATATACTTCCTTCACAACCAGCATAAACCGAAGTAGCACTCAGTAGTATCAGTTGAGTATCTTTAGAAACATTACGTACCAATAACTCAAAAGCATCTTGGTAATTATGTCGTGGGGATAGGGAGATAAGAACAGCATCAGCGTTATAAAAGTCACTCCCATCTTGTGGCAGTTGGTAAGGTTGACAGTTTAGTGGTTGCAACTGTTGTAAATGCGATGCACTTTGAACAGCTGCTTTTATAGCATATACTCCTGCATATTTTGCAACAAATGCTTCTCCTAACCAACCGCATCCTAAAATACTAAGCTGGAACATTTTCTACTTCAGGAGCTACAATAAGTTCTTTCATAGGTAAGGGCTTACCAGCATAATATCCTTGAATATAATCAACATTCATTGCTTTTAAAATATCAAGAACCTCTCTACTCTCTACATATTCACAAATAGTACGAATTCCCATCACATGCCCGATTTTATTGATAGCATCAACCATAGCACGATTGACCTCGTTAGTATCTAGGTTATGTACAAAAGAACCATCAATTTTAAGATAATCTACAGGCATATTTTGAAGGTAAGAAAACGAAGAGAGTCCACAGCCAAAGTCATCTAAAGAGAAGTGACAGCCCAAGTCTTTAAATGCTTCTATAAAAGAGAGTGCGCTGTTCAAGTTCGCAATGGTAGCAGACTCTGTTATCTCAAAAGTAATGTTTTGAAATGGAATATGATAGGTTTCAAAAGCTTTCATAATAAAACGAACCATCCCCTCATCTGCAAAAGAAACTCCCGAAATATTAATACTAAAATTAACATTATTGAGTCCTCTATCGCGCATTTTAGCATAGTTTTTAAAGGAATTTTCAACTACCCAACGGTCAATTTTAGACATAAATCCATATCGTTCTGCTGCAGGAATAAAAGCCATAGGTGGTACTAAATTACCCTCAGTATCTTTAAGACGTAATAAAATCTCATAATGGCTTAACCCACCATTATCTTGTATCGCAACAATAGGCTGAACATACAACTCAAAACGCTCTTGGACTAATGCCTCTTCAAGACGTGAAATCCACTGCATCTGGTTGCGACGTTCTTGAACCGCACTATCAGATGGCGTAGCAATATGAATACGGTTTCTTCCATTATCTTTTGCTGCATAACACGCTGTATCTGCTTGAGACAATAGGTTTGTTAAAGTACAACACTCTTTTGTAATTCCAACCATTCCTATGCTCGCACCAATAGCAAAGGTATTACCCTTCCACTGAAAGCGGTACTCTTTAATAGACTGAAGCAAAGTTTCTGCCATTGCAATAGCAGCCTCAATATCCGCCTCTATATAGATAATCCCAAATTCATCACCACCCAAACGTGCTAAAACATCTTGATCACGAAGGGAACGTTTTAAGATAAGTGAAACCTGTCGTAACAACTCATCCCCTGCAATATGGCCCACCGTATCATTTACTATTTTAAACTGGTCGAGATCGATATAACACAGAACATGTGCCGCCTTATCATTTTTTGCATCTTTCATAACGAGTTTTAACTGACGTTCAAACTCATAACGATTATTTAAACCGGTAATCGTATCTTGTTTTGCCATTTTTTCAAGTTGATGGGTCCGACGTTTTACCACATCTTCTAAAGAGGCTTTATGACGTTGTAGTTTCAAATTAAGTTCATTATTTTTATTACTAGTACGCGCAAGTTCATCAGTATTATGCGTGATTTTATATCCTAACCAAAAGAGCAGTCCAATTATAAGAGTAATATTGATTCGGATTAATATGGGGTCTTCTAAAAACAAAAAAAGTGCCGTGGCAAAGCTTATGGCAAAAGTGAAAAAGTTAAACTGCATTCCCATACAGTTTGGTGCTTGTAAACTACAGTGATCACAGCGTTCATAAGGTTTGAAACCATTACGTGCTAAAACACAGTTTGCATTAGTCCGAGGGGTACTACTAGAGGCAGGGACATCCTCTTTGCGTCGATAAAATTCACCATCAACGAGCGCCAAAATACCGCTCCTTCACACTTCGGATTCCAATAAAACCTAAAGAGGCTAAACAAAAACCAAAGAAGGTACTTATTAAAATAAAGATACCCATAAAAATGACCATAAGCCATGTCACCATAGGAAAATTAGCATAAAAAGCGATGGCAACACCTGAAAAAAGTATACGCAGTGTCATCTCAAAACGTTCCGTAGCTTTTGTCATAAAGTAAGAACGTTCATAAGTTTTAGAAATGTGGCACAGTTCACGCCCAAAAAGTTTTCTCAGCAACATGTAGATCCAAGAGGTGGGAGCATACTGTAATGTAGTTATAAAAGTAAATATATTAATAAAGAAAAAGAGATATAAAAACTCAATACGTTCTGAAAAAACAGCAGTGATAATAAGTAAACCCATTACTAAACGGTTAAACTTAACAATACTAGGTTCTGGTGAGGTGTATGTAAATAACGCCATGTGAAAAGACCATCCCTACAAAGATAGTAAGTACAATTACTGTGATATCTTTTTCACATTGTACCAAAATTTATCAAAAAAAGATAACTTTTTCTAATATAACTATCTTTTCTATTTTAGCTACTTGTACCTAATTCTAGAAAAACAGTATCACGTCGGGTCACTTCTTGACGCCGTGAAGCCGCTTCAAAAGCAGCACTTTCACCTACCAAAACACAGCGATCTTTGGCTCGTGTAATTGCAGTATAAAGTAGTTTTGTATTGTGCATAATAAAATGTGAAAAGCTCATAGGCATTACAACAACACTATATTCCATGCCCTGAACTTTGTGAATGGTAAGTGCATATGAGAGCATCAGATGTGTGCGTAACTGCTCGTACTCATACTGCACCACTACTTCTTCATTAGGATAAAATACATGTACTATTTCATCATCTTCATCAATTTTAAATAACAGTCCACTCATCCCATTAAAGATACGACGTTCACTTGAAGCGGCACCCTCTTTAAAGTCGTCGGGGGTATATGAGATCATGTTTTCGTTTTTAGTATGAACAACTTTGTCCATCAGACGGTATTCACGTTCCCCTCTTTTAACAACACCTTTAGGATTGGGGTTGAAGTACTCTTGAAGTACTTTGTTTAAGTTATCTGTTCCTAAAGTATTGCCTTTCATTGGAGTAATGACTTGAAAAAAGTTTAGATATGAGGCAACTTCTTTTTTTGCAAGGAACTCACGAGCTTTAGGAATGTAACGTATTGCTTCTTCTAATATAGAAGCTAAAATTGCTTGAGAGTTTTGTTCACGTAAATCACTTAGTTCATTTTGTGATAGTGTGTTTTTAAGTGCATAGTAGTTTGGTATTGAAACATCTTTAAAACGAAAATCCTCATACACATGTTGATACGCAGGTATCTGACCTTGACGAATATCATTAGCTATCAAAGTAATCGCTTGGTCTTCACTCTGTCGATATATTTTAGTTAACATCACCAAGGGTGCCACTTTTAAGCTAATCACATCACTTAATATATTACCTGCACCAATAGGAGGAAGTTGGGCATCATCCCCCACTACAATCACAACAGCTCTACGCGATATTTTTGCCATTAAACGGGCAAAGAGTGTTGAGTTAATCATAGAAGCTTCATCTATTAACACCACATCAAAAGGAAAACTATCACGATCTTCATACTTCACTAAAAGCGACTGTATCGTAGCACTTTCAAATCCTGTAGTATCAGCAATACGTTGCGAAGCAATACCCGAAAGGGCACAGGTCATAATACTTCTTTCATCAAAACGTTTTGTCAGTAAAGTTAACAGCGTTCTCGACGTTGTACTTTTACCCGTTCCAGCATACCCTACAAGAAACAAGATTGAAGCGCCCGAGTTAATCACCTCAACTGCCTCACGTTGTTGATCACCTAAGGCCAAGTCTGACTCTTTTAAAAAAGTATCTAACTCTTTGAGTATAGGCTCACGTACCATTTTTGTTCTACGAATAAACTCATCATATAAAAACTTCTCAGCTTCATAAAGTCTATCTGGAGCCACACGATCATCTTTCATCACCGCAATACTCGACTCACTCACACGTAACTGAAGTACCTGTTCATAGTAGTTGTTCATACTGTGAAAAGAGAGCGCCTCATCTAACAATGAAAAGAGCTTCATCTTCTCAACACAGCTATTACCTTGACGCTCGCAATACTCCAAAAGAACAAAGTCCATCGCGGAACCAATACGCTGTTCTGACTTCTCATCCACACCCATTTTCAGTGCAATCTCATCCGCACGTTTAAAACCGATACCATGAATGGAAGTCAAGATATAAGGATTGTGTTTGATTTTTTCGATAGGTTTATCTATCTCTTTTAAGGCAGTTGCAATAGTGGTTAGCATTGTAGGGGAGACACCATAAGGTGTTAAAAATTCACCCAATTCTCGCATGGAACGGAAGGCTTTCCATGAAGCTTGAATTTTAGCAAGACGTTTCTCTTTAATACCCTTAAACTCTAAAAGTTTATTAATATCATTATCAAGGATTTCCACTAAACCCTCTTGTCCATACTTTTCAATCAAGTCAGCAGAAAGTTTCTTGGTGAATCCTTTTATAACACGGTTTAAAAAGAAAAAAAGTTCATTTTGATTAACACGTAACGTTTCAAACTTAAAACTTCGGCCATGTTTTTTATGCTCTTCATAATGACCACTAAGCGTAATAGCAGCCCCTTTAAGATGAGCAACATCACTCTCATAGTAAGTACCAGAGATTTTTTTTCCATCTTTAAGTACTCCTATAAAGAAGCCCTCATTTTCATAAATAATTTTATCTATTTGTCCAATAAGGGTCTCCAAGGATCTAGGCCTTTACACGTTTGATACGGTCACTCTCTTGGGCTTTATAAAGTTCAGCACACCCTTTTGAAAGGTCACGAATCTGTAAAATATAACTGGCACGCTCTGTTTGAGAAACCGCTTTACGTGCATCAAGAACATTAAAAGTATTTGATGCTGCCATACATAAGTCATATGCGGGCAATGGAAGTTCTGCTTCAAGAGCACGTTGACACTCAGCCGCCTTCGCTTCAAAGTCTGCAAATAGCATCTTAGTATCGGCTACTTCAAAATTGTACTTTGAAAACTGAATTTCACTCTCTTTATGGATGTCACGATAAAGCGTTTTACCATGTTCATTTTCATTCCAAACAATGTCAAAGATGGTATCAACACCCTGAAGGTACATCGCTAAACGTTCCGTTCCATAAGTAATTTCAACAGCTACCGGATCACAAGCGATACCACCCACTTGTTGAAAGTAGGTAAACTGTGTCACTTCCATACCATTAAGCCATACTTCCCAACCAAGGCCCCAAGCACCAAGTGTTGGTGACTCCCAGTTATCTTCTACAAAACGAATATCATGTTCTTTGAGGTTAAGGCCTAAATACTCTAAACTTTTAAGATAAAGTTCTTGAATATTGTCAGGACTTGGTTTGATAAGTGCTTGAAACTGGTAGTAAGATCCTAAACGGTTAGGGTTTTCACCATAACGACCATCAGTTGGACGGCGAGAAGGTGCTACATAAGCTGTTGACCATGGTGTTGAATCAAGTGAACGTAAAAAAGTTGCAGGATGAAAAGTACCTGCACCCGCTGCCACATCATAAGGTTGTACAATATTACATCCTTGATCTTTCCAAAATTCTTGTAGTTTTAAAAGTAAATCGCTAAAAGTCACCATAGAGTACTGTCCTGTCATTTAATAACGCGATTTTACCCTAAACTCACTTATAGGAAAAATATTTATTAATTTGTATCATGTTTACCTCTAACTAAGCTCTAAAACTTTAAACTATCACACTTTTATTATATCTTGGAGTGATTATGCATTATTTGAAAATATTATTTTTAACCCTTACCTTACAGTTCTCATTTGTAGGTTGTGGCGGTAATAACGGAGACAATGCCCTTGATTTTGGCTTTAATCTGGAAGACTTAATTGTCCCATGTAACGATACTAACTCAAGCTCTCCTTTGGTATATCCGGCTCCGATTACAGCGCCTTCTCCACTTTTAGTGATACAAGTAGAATTTGCCAATGAAACGGTTAGCGATACTTCAACAGCATGGTCAGAAAAAATATTTGGAACTACTTCTGGAACAATGAACAACTATTTCAATGAAGTCTCTTATGGTAACTTCCAGTTTATTAAAGCAACTGAAAGTGATGTTACAAATACAGGTGCAGCCAATGATGGGGTTATGCATGTCACACTACTAACAAACCATCCAGACTCTGGTTTCTCAGATGGTATTCATAGTACCTTATACAGTGCCATGGGAATTGCCGCATTAAATATGGATGTTGCAAGCTATGATACCGATGCCAATGGGCATATCACTCCTGATGAGTTAAGTGTCATCTTTATTATTGCGGGTAATGAAGACTCTTATTCTGGTGATAATGCGTCTAATGGTGTTTGGGCTCACAAATCATGTTTAGATGCACCACCAACAGTTGATGGGGTAACTATAATGGGTTGTGCCAATGAAGGTAACTACGCAGTATTTGGCGAAAAGCATGGGGATCATACCGCCACAATAGGAATTATTGCACATGAACTTGGACATGCTCGTTTTAACCTTCCTGATTTATATGATGTCTCTCAAGTTGGTTTTGGAATTGGTTACTTTGGTCTTATGGGTAGTGGTTCATGGTCTTACACAGGTACAAATGAAGCAGGATCTTCACCAAGTCACCTCACACCATGGTCAAAAATCTTTACAGGATGGACAATACCAACTGATGTTAATACCTCTACTGACAATAGCTTATATGAAAGTTCAGCAACAAACTATAACATCTTAAAAACACCTATTTGTAATGGCAAGTACCTTCTAATGGAAAACCGTAATAATAGTGGGTTTGATAGAGGATTAGAAGTACTTGATGGGAGCTACAATGGGGGACTTGCTATTTGGCAAATTGATGAAACCATCATTAACAATGGACTACCAAGCAATAGCGTCAATATTGGAAGTAATCAAGGGGTACGTCTCATACAAGCAGCTGCTGTCACAGAGAGTGCTTTTAGTCGCGGTAATGAAAAGAACCTTTTTTATAAAGGTAATGTTGATTTGTTAGCTAAAGATAATACTCTTGTACACAACATTAGTGAACGTAACAGTTTCATTACACTTGATATATTAAAAAAATAGGAATTGATGATGTTAAAAATATTTATAAGTATGCTACTTTTAATAACAGCACTCTTTGGAGTACAAGCAAACCCTGCACTTCAAGGCTTTACCCAAACAGATGGAACAGAGTTTAAAGGACACCTAAAAGGTGATGAGCATTTAAATTGGATTGAAACACAAGATGGAATGGTACTTTTGTTTAATAAAACGACCAAAAACTATAGCTATGCTAAGATCGAAAACAACAATTTAAAAGCATCTACACAGACTTACCATAGTCCAAGTCACACTAAAAGTAGTAGTAATAAAATTGTTCCAAATATCACACAAGAAGAACTTCAAAACTTATGGCAAGCAGCACATTCTCAACCACACCAACATCAATAACACCTAGAAAGAGAGCTAAAACTGCTCTTTTTCTATTTTCCTTTAATTTAATTTCCTTATATCTTATTAACCAATTTCGTTCTATACTAGAGTATTATAGATAAGGATTTATATGCACTATTTTTATATATTTTTAGTATCAATATTTCTTTTGGGCTGTGGTGGCGGTGGTGGAAGTGGTACGCTCTTTGATGGTGGCAATAACACACTATTTGACGAACCAAATGACACTGCTATAGTGTCAGCACCTTCAACAACAGGTGAAACACCCATGTTAGTTGTCCGTCTTGAATATAACAATCAAACCTTCATTAACAATGCTTTTACGTGGAGCAATAAAATTTTTGCTTCAGATGCAGGTTCTATGAATGATTATTATAGTGAAGTCTCTTATAATAAGTTTAGCTTTTCACGTGCTAATGAGACTGAAGATAATGTTAATGACGGTGTTATTACCATCAAGCTTAATCGCGATCATCCTAATAGCTCTATTGACAGTACTTCTTTTTCGAGTAAAGTCTATCCTGACCTTATTGATGGTCTTAGTGCAGCAGATGCTTATATAGATTTTAATGCTTATGATAGTAACAGTGATGGGACATTAACCTCAGACGAACTCACCATTATGTATGTTTTTGCCGGATATGAAGATGCTTATGCCGGTAGTCATGTCACCAATGGTATTTGGGCACATATGGATTCAATCAATACAAGTCTAACACTTGATGGCGTATCACTTTTACAAGCACCTTCAAACTATGCTCTTTTTGGGGAGCGTCATGCACCTACAAGCTCAAGTGATCCTATTGCTGAACATGATGCTACGATAGGTATTATTGCACATGAACTTGGACATGCTCGCTTTGATTTACCAGACCTTTACGACACACAAGGAAGTGGTTTTGGAATTGGTAATTTTGGTTATATGGGTGGTGGTTCTTGGGGACAAGTTAGCACTTCTTCTTATCCAGGTGCTTCACCTGTACATCCAACAGCTTGGACAAAAATTAAAAATGGTTGGATAGCACCTCAAACAACTAGTGGCACTATTAATTTTATGGAAAGTGCTTCAAATAGCTTCAATATCCATAAACGAACTGTTAGCGGATCAGGTAATACCGAGGTCTATTATCTCTATGAAAACCGCAATAATAGTGGTTATGACCAAGGCCTCTATACTTTAGAAGGAACCTTTGGTGGTGGGTTGGCTATCTGGCGTATTGATGAAAACACCATTGCTGCAGGAAAAACAGTTAACGAAGTAAATACGGGTAATTCACAAGGTATAAAGTTGATGATTGCATCATCTGAAAGGACCATAAACAAGAGTCCTGGACACGAGAAGAATCTCTTTTACAATGGTAATGTAAACACATTTACTCCAGGAGATATTGATGTCACCAATATCTCAACACGAGGTAGTTCTATGAGTGCTACTATTAACTAGGATATTATTATGATAAAAAAAGTTTTACTATTGACACTCACCGCAACACTTCTTTTAGCCGCACCTGCATTTCAAGGTAAACGTACTTTTACCCAAGCGGATGGATCAAGCTTTCAAGCAAGAGCACAAGGGGATGAGTATCTTAACTGGATTGAAGCAGAAGATGGTTCTATTTTACGTTACAACCTAAAAACAAAAAACTATGAATATGCCGAGATAAGAGATAACAACTTACAAAAGTCAGGACGTATTTATCTAAAAGATG
>Ga0256826_1000077_pt1 | contig 46806 bp, 44 predicted proteins | sample CV79metaG_FD_185975 | JGI IMG/M metagenome (GOLD analysis project Ga0256826, IMG submission 185975) | Hydrothermal vent microbial communities from East Pacific Rise, Pacific Ocean - CV79 | ecosystem: Environmental > Aquatic > Marine > Hydrothermal vents | place: Pacific Ocean: East Pacific Rise...
ATATCCATTAATACTTAGGTAAGAGGCTGTCACAGATTCATCAATAATCCAAACAATATTTTCTACAGAACTCTCATTTTTTGCATTTATATTTTTAGCTAATATTCTCTCTTTAATTGGGCTAGATGTTCGTGCATAATCTACTGCAATGAGTGGTAGTTTTACCATTGCAGGGTAAGAGCTTAGTTTAAAAGTATCTATTTTGTAACAGGCTCCATAGACAACACTCATGGGTAAAAGTGCTAAGAGTAAATATCCTAAAGAGACTCTTTTTTTGTAAATTTTTTGACGTATAAAAAAGAGAACAACGACTAAGAGAAGAGCTAAAAGTAGTGCTTTTAAAATAGTTGTACTGTAAGCAAAGAGAAACTCATAATTACCCATTTCATGCATACTCAATCTAAATTCATCTAAAGAAAAACCATGACTAACCCCCAAGAATTGAACAAAAAAGTCTATGCTTGATGCTAGAAAAATAAGAAACAAGAAAAAGAGAAAAATTCTGGTAGATTTTAGACTCAATATGAGTAAGAAAAATAGAATAGCACTTAGGTAAGTAAACAGATAGATACTCCCTTTTACCAAACCTCTTAAGTCAAAAAGTTCATAGTGGTAGAGTGTCTCTTCTACTACAGAGAGTGGATTCAGAAAAGATTGCACAGAGGCAAAAAGGACTAAAAGTAAAGAAAATGTCAGAAGTGTATTTTGTTTTATTTTCATTTTAACTCCTCTAAAAGATGCTTTTCATATTTTGATAAAATGCTCTCTTTTGCATATCTCTCTTTTGTCATGGCAATAATGCTTTTTTTATCAAAATTCATAGAGTGAGCCTCTCTGATTTTTTCTGCAAATCCTTCAAGGTTGGCAAATGGTGCAGTTAGCCCATTTTTAGACTCTTTAACAATCTCTGTAATGCCCCCTTGAGAAGCAAATGCCACAATGGGGAGACCCAAAGCATTTGCTTCTAAAAGTACGTTTGGGAACCCCTCTCTTTGCGAACTTAACAAAAACAAATCAGCATTTTTCATGTAAGGATATGGGTTACTCTTATTTCCTGCAAAAGTAACTCTGTTTTGCAGATTTAACTCCACACACAAAGCTTTTAGTTCAGCCTCTTTTTCACCTGAGCCAACAATGGTTAAAACAAACTCTAAAGGTAACAGAACCATTGTTCGTAACATCAAGTCATGCCTCTTCTCTTCTCTTAATCTAGCAACGGTTATAAGATTTATTTTCTGCTTCTTAAAACCATGCTCTAAGGTCTCATTTGAGGCTTTTTCTACTTGCTCCATATCAATGGGATTGTTTATGACAACAATATTTTTTTGAATACCATAGTTTTTAGCCAAATCCTCTTTCATGTCTATGGATTGAGCAACAATTAAGTCATAGTTTGCATAGCAATGCTTGTAGAGCCAGTCAAAAAGTTTAGGAGCATTTGCAGACTGATTTTGCAAAGAGACAATGTTTGTCTCACGGCTTATCCACTTTGAGTTTGGAATGACTCTACGCATAAAAGGGACAAAGGGTGCAAGAGCAATATTTAAATGTCCAATTCCTGTAAAGACTCTACTAGGCTTAATTTTATGAAGTATTTTTAGACACTTGGGCATGCCTTTTAGTACAGAGCCAATAGCCAAATCATGGACAATTATCTCATTTGAGAGTTTGCTTTTTAAGGCTCCATTGTTGTTAAAAACAATGAGATGAACTTCAAAGTCCTTTTTAGAAAAATGGTTCAAAATTGTCACCATCATTTTCTCTGCACCTCCAAGCTCTAAGTGGTGAATAAGCCCTACAAAAACCTCTTTTTTAGTTACATCCATCGTTCATACCACATCTCAAACATTAAAATGAACCAAAGTTTATCTACCGAGATATTTTTTCCATTTAGGTAATCATCTCTCATTTTCAGAACCTCTGTGGCATTAAAAAGCCCCTCTTTCTCTAAGCGTTCATAACTTAAATAGTGTAAAAAATAGCTCTTTAACTCATCTCTAAACCACTCTGTAATGGGTACAGAGAAACCCATTTTAGGACGGTTCATTAACTCTTTTGGAATGTACTTATGCGTAATCTGTTTTAGCACCCACTTCATCTGACCATCTCGATACTTCATCTCATTGGGTAGTTGTGCAGCAAATTCAATAATTTTATGATCCAAAAGTGGCTCACGCCCCTCTAGTCCTACACTCATGGTTGCTCTATCAACCTTAGTTAAAATATCGTCTGCCATATAAGTTTTGTAGTCCACCATAAGCATCTCGTCTAATGAACTGTGAAGCTTAGTACTTTTTAAACTAAAATTTGTCTCTAATTTCAGAGGTTTTTTTAAGAGCAGTCTGTTTAACTCTCTTTGGCTAAAATGTTTATAACTCTGCGCTAAAAGCTCTGCTCCATTCGAAGCTTCTAACATCTTCTTAATCTTCTCATAACGTATCTCAAAGTTGTATAGTTTAGAGCTAAAAGGGAGCATTGACGGGTCAATAACATCTAAAAGTTTTACTGTAAGCTCTCTAGCAACTTTAGGTACTTTTTGAATTTTATTTTCTATATTTTGTAAGTTACTGTAAGCTGAGTACCCTGCAAAAATTTCATCTCCACCATCTGAACTGAGCGTAACAGTTACACTTTTTTTTGCCAGTTGGCTCACAAGTGTAGTAGGAATAGCTGAGGCATCTCCAAAGGGTTCATCATATATTTCACAAAGTTTAGGAAGTATCTCAATAGCATCTTTTTGTGTACAATAATACTCTGTATGGTTTGTTCCTAAATGCTGGGCAACACGTTTAGCATGAGGAGCTTCATTGTACTTTTCCTCTTCAAAACCAATGGTAAATGTATTTAACTTTTCAGCATTTTGGTCTTGCAAAAGAGCTGTTACCAATGAACTGTCGTAGCCACCACTTAAAAATGTACCCACAGGAACATCTGAGACCATTCGGTAGGCAAATGACTCTTTTAAAATACGTTCTGTCTCCAAAATGGCTTCGCCGTCACTTAAGTGCAGTTTTGGTTTTTCATACCACTCTTGCACAGACCAATACTGCTCTTTTTGAATCTTCTGACTCTTTAAGTCTAAGCGTAACACATACCCAGCATTTAGCTGTTCTGTGTCATTAAAAATGGAGTAAGGTTGAGGAACATAACCCAGCTGTAAATATTGAGCCAATACATCTTGGTTAATACTTTTTTTAAAATTTGGATGAGCATGAAAACTTTTAAGTTCAGAAGCAAAAAGAAAAAGTCCATCTTTAAAGTACCAGTAGAGAGGTTTGACCCCTGCTCTGTCACGAATAAGTACCAACTCCTCTTTACTTTTGTCCAAAATTGCAATAGCAAACATACCCCTAAACTTATCTACACTTTTAAGTCCCCACTCCTCATAGGCTTTTAAAATTACCTCTGTATCACTTTGGGAGCTAAATGTATATCCTAACTCTACTAACTCTTCTTGTATCTCTTTAAAATTATAGACTTCACCATTATAGACTATCTCAAGTCTATTAAAAAACATAGGTTGTCTACCCTCGTTACTTAAATCTAAGATAGATAGACGCTGATGTCCTAAAAGTGTATTTACCTCTTTAGATTCAAAAAAAGTATAGCCACTGGCATCTGAACCACGATGCTCAATGGGGTGCATCATTGCTATTATCTCTTTTTTGTGGCTTCTCTTTTTAAAGTCACAAATTCCTACTATGCCACACATATTTTTACTTTATAGTTTAAAAAAGTCAGCTGTTGCACCACTTGGATACTTCACCTCTTTTAAAAGTGTTAAATTCTCTTTTAAAACATTACATGAAGCATTTCCATAAATGACATATACTTCATTTTCAAACTGCTCTTTTTGTTCAAGAATATTAGCAATTACCTTACGCATTACAAGCTCATCAAAAGGGTTAAAGAAGTAAATAAGTGAGATGTTATTTGGTAGAGTATAGGTCGTTGCATCAGCATAAATTGACTCTACTTCTTTTAGATTTAATTTTTCAATATTACTCTGTGCTTGTTCATGTAACTCTTTAGCAAACTCCACACCAATAGCTCTTTTGAATCCTAACTTTTTTGCATGAATAAGTGCAGCACCTTTTCCACTACCATAGTCTACAAAAAGCTCTTTTTTTAATGGTACATCTACACAACTCTCAAGGTCAGTTAAAAGTTGCTTTAAAAAGTCTATCGAAGTTGAAACCAATGCTGTACCATGCTCCTGATATTCTCCTGTTCGTGTTAAATCATATATATTTTGAGTAGAGAAATCTACTCCTCTTACTTTATAGAAAATACGTTGTCCAATCTTACGAAGTGTCGGAACAACTCCATGCTCTTTTAAAGCATTAAAAAAAACACCTGTTTTATATACTATTCCATTTTGATGTGACATATCTGCATTTGTATGTGTTGATTTCACTATAATCCTTAACTTTTTTTTAATAATTATAAATTATTACATATTTAAGCTTTTTTTCATATTAGCTTATATTATCTTACGTTAAAATACTAAATAATTTAAATATTTATATAGTATTTCAAAGAAAATATGGAAAAACCAAGCAGCCAAGAGTAAAAAAGATTAAAATTGAATTATATTCTACTACGACTTCAATCTAATAACCCAAAAGAATCTCTTACTGCAATAGAAATATATAGGAACAAATAGATGCAAACCTTTTTAACACATATCGACTATAAAACTCAACAATTATCGATTATAGAGAAATCAACAAATGTTGATTTCTTTGAAAACCAAGAGTTCGATATACTCTTCAATAGTAATCATACTAATAATATATCCATTACTTATCTACTAAATAGTTACTCAAAAATAGGTATAAACTTTTTAAAAGAGTTAGAGGGGAGTTTTTCTCTATTTCTCTATGATAAACAGAAACAAGAACTTCTTATTGCTAAAGATAAAGTTGGTAGTCAACCACTTTATTTTACAAAAACAAAAAACTCTATTGTCGTGGGGACACATCTTAAAAAATTCCAACAATTAGAAGAGATAACCCTAACGTTAGACCCTAGTGCCGTAGCAAATTATATGCAATTTGGTTTTGTTCTTCAACCAAATACAATTTTTAAAGAGTGCTATAAAATAGAATCTGGTTCTTGTACTCTTTTTAATCTAAAAGATAAAAATCATAAAAACATAAAATATTGGGATTTAGAATCTTGCTATCATGAACCAAAAACAATAAAATATGAAGCAGATGCTCTAAAAATAGCTGAAGATTTATTACAACAATCTGTTGAAGAAAGTAGTAAAAATAGTAATTTTGGTCTCTCTTTAAGTGGTGGATATGACAGTGCTACACTCGTTGCTATAGCACAATCTCAAAGTAACAATAAGGTAAATACTTTTACTATTGGATTTCATGAAAAAGAAATAGATGAAGCTCCTTATGCGAAAGGTATTGCTAAACATTTAGGAACAAGACATCATGAGCATTATTTTACAGCTAAAGATGCACTTAATCTTATTCCTAAAATGTCTCATGTTTACGATGAACCCTTTGCAGACCATGCCTCTTCTCCTACCATGCTTACGGCTCAATTACTAAAAGAGAATTCTCTTGACAATCTTATTGCAGGAGATGGTGGAGATGAAGTGTTTGCAACTGCCGAAGATGTTCATTTTTTTGAAAGACTACAAAATGCTCCTTATAAACTTAGACAAAGTGTAACTACTCCACTAAAATTTATTCATCCAGAACATATTCCTTACTTAAAAAATTACAATAATTTTCCAAAAAAATATCATAAACTACTACAGATTCTCTCTTCTAAAAATATTCCTCAAATGATTTTAGCAAGAAATACTCTTTTTTTAGAGCATGAATTAAAAAGTCAAATTAAAGAGTATAAAGAGCCTATCATAACTACTTTTGATAAAATCAACTTTCCTAAAGATGCAGAAACTGTTGATCAAATTATTGGTACTTATTTTAAAACGACCATGATTGATGGAGAGTTAGTAAAAAGTTACTCTGCAATGAATTATGAAAATATAACCCTCTCTATGCCCTACTTAAATTCTCAACTAATAAATCATATGTCACAGGTACCATCTTCAATTAAAATTAAAGATGGTATAAAAAAATATCTGTTGAAAGAAATCTCTTATAAATACATACCTAAGAAGCTCATAGAGCGACCAAAGAGTGGTTTTGACATCCCATTTAGCTCATGGATGAAAAATGAACTTAAAGATATTTTATATAATCAAATTAATTTTAAAAGGTTAGATAAAGATAATATATTTTATACTTCTTCTATACTCAATATTCGAGACCAGTTTTACGCTGGTAATGATGCATATAAATATAAATTATGGAGAATTTTCATATTTCAACTCTGGTATGAAGCATTCTTCTCAAAAACCCTAAAGGATAAATCATCGAAGCTTGTATAGCCCCCGTTAGTGAAAAAACCTATTCAGCCCCTACTATGCCCTATGAAGAGTGGTCAAACCAAAAACTTGAAACGCTTAAAGTTCTTATAGATAAACAACTCACAAAAAGAGATGAACCTATGGTCATTGTTTTAGAAATTGCACACTTCTCTTTACCTCTTGAAAAGATAAATCAAGAGTGGGCAAAAAGAAATATGACTTTTGCCAATAAACTTTGTGGTAAGATCATTAAAGAATATCAACATAAATTTAAAATTATTCCTACAATTTTACTTAATAACCTAGATGAAGACTCTATGATTAGAGCAGAAGAGTTTATTGATGAAATGGTAAAAGATCAAAAATATATTCGTTCTGAATCAGTACGTTTAGTCTCTGAAAGAAATTTAAAAAATAGAGCATTTAAAGCCCTCAAAAAAAATGAAAAATTAGCTGATAGCTTTATTAATATTGATGGTAAAGCTTACTTAAAAGATGATGATTATAAACACGACTTAGCAGCAGGTTTTGTCAATGATGATGGTAAAATAATTCCTCGTTGTGGACTTATTTTAACTTCATTCCTAGATATGGTTGCAAAATTTGCAAATGATAGACTACACCAAAAATCAGATGCTAATGTACTCTTTATCTCCTTTTCAGAACAGTTTCATGAATATCAAAGAGTACGTCTAGGTGTTGATATTTACACCCAAACTCATAAAAATGCCACCATTCATCCAATCATTATGCACTGGTCGTATGAAATTGATCAAGCATTGACCTCATTTAGAGAGTGTAACACCCAAGCATGGAATGAAGTTGAACTCTAAACAACTTACATTTGAGCAGACCAACCGATTTAAAGGTCTGCTTATTTTACTAATAGTGTTTGGTCATATCTCTCAACTTTTAGAACAAATTGGTTCTCTACATGCAACACTTTACTCTTTTCATGTTGTCTCTTTTTTACTCTTACCTTTTTTATTTAATAAAAATCAATTAACACTAAAAAATATAAACAAAAATATACGACGAATATATATACCTTATACAATTTTTTTTCTTCTTTCTCTTACTGCCTATAGCATTATGCAAGAACATTTTGAGCCACTCTCTGCACTACGTGCATGGACAATAGGAAGTAGTTATTATTTAAAAATTGACACAGGACTAAGAGTTTTTTGGTTTTTCCCTACACTTATGTTTACGGTCATTTTAATCATGTTCTTTAATGGCTTATCAAAAAAAATTAAAAAAATATTTTTGGGATTTATGCTTTTAATACATATTACAATTCCCTTTATTCCAAAATTCTATCTTTTCTATTTTCCATTAAGTTCCTATATATCTTTTTATCTTTTTATTATTGGTGTTTTTGTCAATTACCTCTACAAACATATCAACTATAATAAATATTCCATATGGATTTACTCCTCTCTCTTTATACTTTTATTACTTTTAGCCTATGGTTCTGATTTCTCTTTAGCTTCTGCTCTTTTTCCAAATATCATAGACCAACCATTTAACTTTATACTACAAGATATAATTATGATTGTAAGTTTTTTTACACTTATTCATTGGAGTAAAAATATAAAAATTTTTGAAACTTTTGGAAAATACTCTTTAGCCATTTTTACCATTCACCCATTTATTGTACAACTAGTTAATAAATTTTATCAATGGGAAACATTTACAGAAGGACTCATTAAATTTTTACTAGTTCTCGGAACTACTTATATGATAGTTAGAATAATTTACTATTTTAAGATTAATACAATACTTTATCCTCGTTAATTTCTTCAGCTTACATTAAGTTATTTTTTATTCTTATCTGTGTATAATATATTATATAAAGATGATATTATTTATAGGAAAATAACATGATAAAAAAATTAATCCTCCTCTCTATACTGTTTATTAATCTACTTACAGCTGCGAATATTAATCTTGCTAAAGATATATTTAAAATAGATGAAAAGATAGTGGTTAACTTTTCTGATATGCAAGCTAAAAATAATGACTGGATTGGAATCTATAGCAAAGGAACAACAAATGAATGGAAAAATGTACTTCGTTGGAACTGGACAAATGATCTTGATGAAGGAGTACTAAATTTTGATGCCCTTCCAGTGGGTTCATATGAGATAAGAGTTTTTTATAATAATTCATATCATGTTGAGAGTAAAAAAGAGTTTGTTGTTAAAGATGCTGAAAGAAAACAGGCAACAGTTACTACTGATAAAGATAAATATCTACTAGGTGATAAAATCACTACTAAATTTAACAATATGTCTGGAGATCATAAAGATTGGATGGCAATATATCCAGCAGATAGTAATAATGATTGGAAAAATGTACTTCAATGGAGATGGATAGATGGTAAATTAAAAGGAGAAGAGTTATTTAAAGCTCTTCCAGTTGGAGAGTATGAAGTACGTCTATTTTTTAAAAACTCTTTTAAAGTAGAAGCGAGTCATAAATTTTCTATCAATAACAATCATCTTGAAGCTACCATAAAAACCAATAAGAATCTTTACTCAACAAAAGAACAAATAATAGCAACTTTCAATAATATGATGGGTGATGATAAAGATTGGATTGCAATTTACCCTGCTGGTAGCAATAACGACTGGGGAAATATGCTTCAGTGGCAATGGACAAGGGGAAATGTAAAAGGAGATACAAAATTCGAACCTCTTCCAGCTGGTGATTATGAAGTACGTCTCTTTTTTCAAAACTCATTTAAAACAGAAAAAAGTCATCCGTTCAGTGTAAAAAATAATGAATTCAATGTAAAAAGTAGAAAAGAAGTTTATGATCCATTTGAATTAATTCATGCTGACTTTGTTAATATGAGAGGAACAGCAAGTGACTGGTTAGGAATATTTTCTATTGGTGCAAAACATGGAAAAGAAAATGCAATTCAATGGAAATATGCAAGAAGTTTAGTTAACGGAGATGTCTCATTCAATGGTCTTCCTGTTGGTACCTATGAAATGAGAGCATATTTTGCAACAAAACATAAAAAGACTTTACAATTTAAAATTAAAGATGTTGCACCTATTTCAATCATTTATGAGACAGCTGAAAAGGGATTACAACAAAAATGGATTACACAGAGAAGAGCTGTTCAAGTTATTGGAATAGGAGCGAAAAGTCAACACTCTGTTCGTGCATTTTTAGGAAATAGTACCTATTTTGTTTTTCCTAATCACCCAGATAAAAAAATGAGATTTTTAGAATTAGATACAAGAATTGGAATTGCCTCTCATGTTGGTAACTTTGGGGTAAAAATAAAAACTAAAAATGGTAATAGAAGAATTATATTCTCATCTTATATGAACCACTCTACACATGGTCGTAATGATTTTAGTGGACATGCTATTCCAACTAAGCCCTTTACATTAGATGGATACCTACATAATCACCCCGGACCAACTGACTACTATCTAAAAACTAGACGTGGTAACTTTGTACATTATAAAATAAATATTGAAGAGAAACTTAGAATTCTTGAACCAGACAATGAATTATTAGGAATTGAACTCTTTACAACTGCTGGTGGAGATTTTGACAATATAAAACTTACTACACACTAGAAAAAGAGAGATAAAAATCTCTCTTCTTATTTAATAACTAAAAATCCTTCAAAGTTCATATATTTCTGAACCGATAAAATATCAACAAATCCTGCTCGTTTTAACATATCAATATTTCCTTGTGTAGAGAAAGGCTCAAGCACCCCTTTTAAACTTTTAGCTTTACCAATAATCTCTTGAGCCGAATAACCTTGATCTAATTTATACTCCATATACAAATTAGAGATAATATCTTGAAAACGAGCATCATTAGCACGTACTTTTTCATATAAAATAAATGCTCCACCCCAGTTTAAGGAGTCGTAAATTTTATTAATAAGATCTTGACGTAATTTTGGATGAATAAATTGAATCGTATAGTAAGAGATAATCAAATCTGCTTTTTCCATTTTCATTGTTGTCATATCATCACAAACAAAAGATATATTATCACTTACATAAAGTTCATTTGCCTTATTAACCATATCTTCTTCTATCTCGACACCAATAAATTTGGCACCTCTAAAATCATGACGCTTTGCTAATTTTTGGGTTAGTGTCCCAGCAGATGAACCTAGTTCATAACAAATAGAATCATCCTTTACAAAATAATCACTCATTTTTGTAATGAGTTCATGTCCCTCATGATAGAGAGGTACAGACTTTGCTACATGCTCTTCAAAATGCTCTACCATCTCTCCTGAAAATTTCCAATTTGCGTTTTTAGCTTCTATTTTATCACCAGACTGTCCCATATTGTCTCCTATACTTTATATTTTTTAATTCTATAGAGATAATGTTCACTTAAATCATGACCAATATCCACAAAAGGATGAAAGAATCTTTTTTTATCTTCAACCATACCAAGTTCCAACATATACTTTTTAGCTTTTTCATTTTTTATAGAAGAGAAATAAACAATCTCATCAAAATGAAACTTACTAAAAGCCAGTTCTAAAATAGCTTTACCTGACTCCAGCATATAACCATTATCCCAATCTTGTTCTTGCATTCTCCATGCAATCTCTATACATGGAGAAAAAGGAAAGAGTGTTTTTGGAGCATGTAGTCCAGCATATCCGACAAAACGTTTAGTTACTTTCTCTTCAACTACCCAAAATCCCCAACCTCTAGTTTTTATTAATTGCTGAAATTTTTTAGCAGCAATATTACTCTCTTCTAATGTTAAAAGTTTAGGAAAAAACTTCATAACATCTTTATTGGATGTCAATTTAGAATAAGAAGAAAAATCTTCCTCTCTCCATTGACGTAACATTAAATGTTCTGTTTCAAATTCAATCATAAGTATAATTATAACATTATAAACTACTATAAAAATTAAATTATTTTTTAAGTTTAAGTATCGAAGGAGTATAATTACTATTATAATAATAAAATTTATATAGAATTAGAATATTTTTTACCTAAAGGCAGTCCATGTTTACCATACACCATGTAGCATTAAGTGTTACAAATATCGAAAAATCAATTAATTTTTATGCTCTTTTTGGATTTAAAATTGCCTATACTTGGCAAAGTGAAGATAAATCCCTTCAAATTTCTCATCTAAAACTTGGTGAGACTTTTTTAGAACTTTTTTGTTTTAAAAACTATCAAAAAGCACCAGAAAGCTCAAAAGAACTTATGACAGACTTACCTAGAATTGGAGTAAAACACTTCGGACTTAAAGTGAAATCTATACATGAAACAAAAAAGTTTGTTCTTGATAATGGATACAAAGGTGACATTGAGATTATTAGAGGGAAAACAGAAGTTGATTACTTTTTTATAAAAGATCCCGATGGAATTCTTTTAGAATTCATTCAAGATGACCGAGGACTATAACCAATGAGATATAGTTGGGGTAAAAGTAGACGACTACAAAAACTAAAGAAAGAGAACTATTTTTTAATATTAGCAATGGATCATGCCATCTCAAATGGTTCCATTGCAGGTATTGAAAGTGTCTCTAGTGTTAATAAATGGATAAAATTTTCAGAAGAGAATAACCTTCCTGCTGTTGTACTAAATCACCGATATATTTATAATTTGGATATATTTTCAAAAACAAATATTGTCGTACAGACCATGGGACTTACAAAAAGTACAAAAAATATTAACAAAGTTACACTTGCCAATATTGACGATATGATAGCCTTAGATGCTACTGCGATTTCCGTACAGATAAACTTTAAAACTGAAAATCTTGATGAAGCCATTGTTGACATTGCAAAAATTGTCTCAAAAGCAAACCAGTACCACTACCCTACACTTTTCATGGTAGGAGACAGTGACTGGCAAAGTGCTGAAGAGTTTAACTACGCTATTCGTGTTTGTGCAGAACTAGGAGCTGACCTCATTAAGATTCACCTTCCATCAAAGGAGGAGGAGTTAACTAAACTTCAAGCTTTTGCACCAAATGAACCTGCTCTACTCTTAGCAGGTGGGGAAAACATGATAAATTTTGAAAAACGTCTTAAGTCTGCTCATAGTCTTGGTTTTCAAGGCATCTGTTTGGGTCGAAATATTTTTCAAAGTGAAACACCAAAAGAGACATTAGAAACTATTGATGCCATTTTTAACTAAATTTAAAAGTAGTCTAACACTCCAACGCCTTAGTGAAAACTTTGTGTCACTTATGGCACTACAGGTCATTAACTATATTTTACCTCTTCTACTCATTCCCTACCTCATTCAGAGCTTAGGAATGGAAGGTTTTGGAGTCTACAGTTTTCTTTTTGCCATTGCTAGTTACGGTGCTAAATTTTCAGACTACAGTTTTGACCTCTCTGCTACTTACCACATTAGCCTTCACAAAGAGAACCCTAAAAAAATCAATGAAATATTCTCATCAGTACTATTTATTAAACTCTCTTTAGCTCTTATTTTTTTAGTTTTTTTAACTCTGGCTATTTTTAGCATAGAGAAACTCTACGCTTATAAAGAGTTACTATTTCTAAGTTATGGAATGCTTTTGGGTAACATTATGCTTCCACTTTGGTACTTTCAAGGCATTGAGAAGATGCGTTTTATTATGTACCTTAACGGCTTTTTAAAACTCTCCTTTTTCATACTGGTTTTTCTTTTCATAAAAGATCAAAATGATCTAGGTCTACTCTTTTTGCTTCATAGTATTAGCTCCTTAGTCGTTGGCTCATTAGGTCTAACCTTGGCACTTAAAAAGTTTAACATTCAACTAACACGTGTAAACCAAGAGCAGATTCTTTTTTACCTAAAAGATGGTTGGTACATCTTTACCTCTAAGATTGCTGTTGAGTTTTACTCTACAACTTCAACCATTATTGCTGGTTTTTTTCTCTCACCACTTCTTTTGGGCTACTATGCAATTTCAGTAAAAATCATGGCAGCCATTGGTAACGTTTTTGACCCAATCACCCGTGCTGTTTACCCCTACTTAGTTGGTGTTTACAAAAACTCAAGTGATGACTTTGCCACTAAAAACAGACTACTCTCTTTTGTTATTTTACTTATCATGGTTCCTCTTTCTCTTTTAGTCTTTACCTTTGCAAAAGAAATCTTAGAACTGGTCACAGGAGATAAAGTCGCTTCACTTAACCTCTACTTACTAAAAGTAGCGTCACTCATGCTCATTGTCTTTCCTTTTGGAAGTCAATTTACAAACATGATGGTCACCATAAAAGCAACCAAAGAGTTAAACTACATTCTTTTTTCTGCTGCTGCTATGAACCTCATTTTTGCACCTATAGTACTACACTTTTGGAGTGTGGTAGGGATGATATGGCTAAACGCTTTCATCGCTTACTTTCTCATTTTCACAAAAGCCTATGTAGTCTACAAAAAAGTTAAGAAGAAGGAATTTTCTCATGCAGAGTAAAGAGAGACTTCAAGAAATTTTACAAAAAGCAAAAGATGCCCAACGGCATATTGAATCACTTGATGACCGTGAAAAAAACCGAATACTCCTTGAGATGGCTGATGCCATTTTAAAAGATGAAGAGCGTATTTTAGAAGCCAATGTAAAAGATATGGAACTTGCCCACAAAAACCACTTAAATGACGTGGGACTCGACCGTCTCATGCTTAACTCTGGTCGCATCTTAAACATGGCAAATGTATTAAGACGAATGACTGGCTACCACGACCCTGTGGGCAATCTACTTGAAGAGTTTACAACCCAAGAGAAGTTAAATGTCAAAAAAATCTCTGTTCCTTTAGGTGTGGTAAGTATCATCTACGAACTACGCCCAAGCATGACCTCTGACGGTGCTGCTCTTTGTTTTAAAACAGGAAATGTCTGTGTACTAAAAGGTGCCGATGACACAGAACACTCTAACCATGCCATCATAAAAGTTTTACATGAAGTACTTGAAAAAAACAACCTACCAAAAGAGGTCATTACCTTTGTTTTTGATGGCTCAAAAGAGGGCATTGTAGAGCTTGTAAAAGAGGACAGCTACATAGACGCTGTTCTTACACGTGGAGGCTCCATTTTTAACCGTTACATTGAGCTAAACTCTTTGGTTCCTGTCATTGGGTTTGACCGTGGTTTAAACCACATCTACATTGACAAAGAGGCTCATGTACGTAAGGCTTTAGAAGTTTCAAGAAACTCAAAATGCCTCATTCCAAATGTCTGTAACGCTGTAGAGACGCTACTGATTCACCAAGAGATTGCAAAAGAGATTCTTCCAAAAATTTACAAAGTTTTCAAAGAAGAGCAGACACAAATGAAAGGTTGTCAAGTAACTCAAGAGAACATAAGAGTAGCAAGTATTGAAGAGGAAGACTACAACGTTGAGTACCTTGCAAATGCTATGAACATTAAAGTAGTAAAGAGCATGGAAGAGGCAATAGCCCACATTGACCGTTATGGCTCAGGGCATTCCGAAGCCATTATTACCGAAAATACAAAAAGAGCCGAAACCTTCATGACCCGTGTAGACGCAGCCTGTCTCTACCACAATGCCAGTACCAAGTTTTCAGATGGTAGCACATTTAACTCAGGACCCGAAGTTGGCATTGCTACCAACAAATTACACGTTAGAGGTCCCTTACGTATTGATGCCCTTACAACATACAAATACAAAATGTATGGAGAAGGAACCACAAAACTAACATGGAGTGGCTACTTCACCCCATTCTCATTTTTTGCAACACTAAGTATTGGAACTCTTTTTCTACCAACTCTCATCTCATTTTTCATGGTACCTATAGGCTACATAGCCAAACAAGAGAACATCAACCTTTTTATGTTACTTGTTCCTTCTATTTTCATTTTAATTGGTTTGGGTTTATGGAGTAAATTTAAAGTAGAAAAGAGCGATAACAAGCTCGTAAAGTGGCTAAGTAGAGCCTTCTATATTCACAATGAAAAGTTTTACAAACTAGAAGCCCTCTTTGAAAAGTTCCCAAAGTTTTCAGACTTCTTAGTTAAGAGACTAAAAGGACTAAAACAGTTTGTCTCTTTACCATCAGCACTTACTAAATTGCCTACAAAAGCATTTATCTTTTTTACTGTTATTAATGCTACTTTTTGGACGATATTGTTTGGAACTATAGGGTATTTACTACCCCTCTAACTTCCTACCCAACCATTGTGGGTAAGAGAAACGGTTGTCGTAGTTGTGCGACACCGTTAAGTAGTTGGCTCTGTAGTCCCAGTTGTGTGAGCCGATTCCCCATTCGCTGTCCTCTGTAGTGTTGAGTGAGTAGAAGTAGCCTCCATTTTTTAAGACTCTGTTTGTCTGCTCTAAGTAGTAGTTTAAGTACTCTTCTGACATGAAGGCTAAAGAGGAAGCATTTACCACTAAGTCTATACTGTCATTTTTAATATGGTCTAGCACAAAAGGAGGGATGATAATAAAATCATACTCTGCTATGACCTCATCTAAATTCTCTAAGTGTGGGTAAATGTCTTCTAAAAGAGCTATCTTTTTGTTAGGAAAGTTGTACTTTAGGTAGTAGGCTGTTAAAAAAAGCGTCTCTGGTAAATCTAGTAAAATCTGTGTGGCATTTGGTGTGTGATAGTTAAGTAGTCTAGCACTTCCTCCAAAACCACAACCTATGTCTAAAATGACCTCTCTTTTTTGGGTAGAAAAAGGCACATGTGTTACTAAGTCATGGGTAATGACCATATGTTGAATGAGCTGTTCACTTAGCTTCTTTCCTCGGTAGTTGATGCTTAGGTAGTTACCTGCTTTGCTCTCTGAGATAGAAGCCAACATCTCTTTGTTAATTCTACTTGAATAACGGTGATACTCTAAAACTAAATCTATGGCATTGAGATAACTCTTTACATAGCCCTCTTCTTTTGAAATATAAGGATATTGGTTATTAAAAATCTTAGAGTAAATCTTGGGGTCACCTCTAAAGTTCTCTAAATTCTCTTTTATAATCTTGTTATTTTCATCAAAAAATATATCTCTAAACTCTGTAGAGATTCTCTCCCACTCATCAGAGATCTCTTTACCTTCACTCTCATGTTTATAAGCAAGTAGAAATGAGTTTGCTATTTTTTCATAGTAGCTATCTTCAATCTTAACTTCATGAGCATTGACCATGGGAGACTTCGGATAGAGCAGATTATCATCTCCTTTTTCATAGAGCTTTTGGTAGTCTAGCTCTTTCTCAAATCCGTCAATACTTATGCTTTTTTTAAAGATTCGATTGTTGCTAATGAGAGCTATAAACTCTTTGGTTGCAAACCCTACTCTACCGATGAGAGAGTAGAACAAAATTGCCTCATAGGGACAACGGTGTCCATTAACTCTATGTAAAATAAACTGTGACTGCTTTTGATAAATTGTTTTGTTATAAAGTTCAATAAAAAGTCGTCTAGTAAAAACCAGACGCTGTTTGAACCATTTTAGAAAAATCATATTTGTTCCTTTTATAAAATGCTTAGTGCTAACCAATATTTAAATGAATATAAATTGTAAAGTAATAGAAACATATAGGTTCCTTGTTTAATGTGTTTTGGTAAATAGTCAATAGACAAAATAATAATGGGCATAATAACAGCCACATATCTCGCAGCAAAGACATTGAGTAATGAAGAGAAAAAGAAAAAACTTAAGATAGTAATTGAATAAGCAATAAAAACTCTTTTTTTATGATCAGAGAAATCTCCAAAAGTTCCAATAATAAGGGCTATAATAAACCAAGTAATAGAGTAAGAGATAGAACTAGAAGCGATATATTTATCATATCCAGCATGTCTATCCCCAATCATGGTTAAAAGCAGATTACTTCCATACTTCATAAACAAAGCAATAAAGAGTGCTGTAAAGAGTGCAATAAGATAATATTTCTTATCTTCAACCATATCATTTAATCTATATAGTAAATAGTAAATAGCATAAAATACAGGCATAGAGATATGAATAAGTGCTGCCATTATAAGTAAAATAATAGGTACAAATTTTGCTATATTTTCTCGTGAGGCTAAGTCATAAGCGATAAGTACTAACGAAAAAGCCACAACTATTCGTATTTGAGCAATAAAAAGGTCAACCATCATAGGATTAAGTAGGAAAATCATTGCGACATAAAACTCTACTCTTTTTATAAGGAAAGAGACATAGACAAAAACCGTTACAAAAGATACTCCATAAAGTACAGCTCTATAGTCTGTAAATAAATCTCCTAAAAGAACAATTATTCCTTTCCAAAGAGGTTCATTAATCAGCCATTGAACTCCCCAATATTCAACTTCTCTTCCTCCATCATGCAAATAAATAATTCGTTCCATATATGAAAAAATATCTACAAATTCACTTCCATAAAGTTCTGTCCATGGTATAAAATAGACAAAAAAGAGAGCATAGAAAAAAGAGAGTAACCAATTTACATAAGTATTAGTGACCATTTATATCTCCTTTCTCTATTATCTTTCCAAAATCTCTTGGTATATTTACGCTTTTATCATTAAAAATATGTGCTGCAACCCATCTAGCAACATGAGGTCGATAGTGACTCATCTCGTAGTAGTTTTCATTATTTGTTGTAACAGAATTATAACCACTAAAATCATAAAAAGTAGTTATTTCTGAAATATTTCTTAAATATTTTCTATAATCTTCAAGAACAAAAGTATCCATCATATTTTGGTTATGAGGTGTTATAAACAGATAGAGTTTAATCTTCTCCTCTTTACAGATTTCTACTATCTCTTTTAATGCTTCTTTGTTATGCACCTCTTGTGTATAGTAGATAACTCTTCTATTTTTAAAATGAAAACTCTTCTCTTGCTCTACATACTTTTTTGCATCTTCTCTTAGAGCTTTCTCATTATAAGGAAGTTCCCATGTACCATTTTCTAAATCATAAGTTTTCTTCACTTCTTGTGCTAAATTTACCTCAATTTTTGTCCGTATATTTAAAGGAAAAAAACCTAAAAGGTAACGAGCATAAAAAAGAGCCAAAGAATCATGAGTTACATGGGGATGCAACTGACTTAAATAATCAGAACTGTCTTGTCCATAGTTGTTCATGTCATCAATATCTAGTTGTAAATAGAGCGTTTTAATCTCATAATTCTGCTCTACAAAATAACGAAGATGCATTAAATAGTCATGTAAATTTGCAGAACTAACGGTAAAGTTATAAAACTTACTATTTGGTACATACTTCTCAATAACTTTGGGGTCAACCACACCTATTCTACTTGAACCAAAGAGGTAGGCATTATATTTTTGATGATTCTTCTCAATATACTCTATTTTAACAAAACGCTCATTCATCTGTAAATTATTTTTTAAGATATTTGTTCCAAAAATACCAAAAGGATCAACAACATAGTTCACTAAAGCCACTAGTGCCATATTGAGAAAAATAACTAAAAATACAACGCTCAACCATTTTTTACTACTCATCAACTCCCCTCCCTTAAAAGTTAAAATATAAAAACTCTGAAACTCTGTTCATAGAGAGAATTCCAGCACTTAAAACAAACCCTGTAAAGAGTGCTGTTCTCATATTTACTCTAAAGGTATCCAACGTTTGAAGAGAGTTTTTAAAGAGCAGAACCAACAAAAATGCCATAGGAATCCAGATAATGGTCTCCATATACCAGTAGAAAAATCCAAACTCAACATTGTAGTTACTTAAAAACCCAAGTTTTGCCTCTAAAAACTTAGGAAGAACTACATTCTCGAAAGAGAACATAGAACTCAGTACCTTAATGGCATCATCCCACTCTTTAGCTCTAAAAAAGACCCATGAAATATTAATGAAATTAAAAGTAATGAGCCAAGCAAGCCATGACCAAAGTTTAAATCCATATTTTTCCCATACTCTATAGATAATTAAAGCTAATCCATGAAGAAAACCCCAAAAGAGAAATGTCCAACCAGCACCATGCCAAAAACCACCTAAAATAAACGTCGCCATCAAGTTAGCATAGGTAAAGAGTTCTCCTTTCCGATTTCCTCCTAGAGGAATATAGATATAGTCTCTTAAAAAACGACTCAAAGTAATGTGCCAACGTCTCCAAAAGTCTTGTATATCTAAAGCCTTATAAGGAGAGTTAAAGTTAATGGGCAATTTAATATTAAAAAGCAACGCTACACCTATTGCCATGTCGGTATATCCTGAAAAATCGAAATAGAGCTGAAAAGTATACGAAAGAGAGGTAAACCATGCTGCAAATAAATTTAAACTCTCTGCAACATCAAATCCTTTAGTAGCCCAAGTAGAAAAGGTGTCAGCAATAACAACCTTTTTAAAAAGTCCAAGAGAAAAAATAAAAACACCCATACTAATATTTCTACCATTCATACATCTGTTTTCACCATTAGCAAATTGGGGCATCATCTCTTTATGGTGAACAATGGGACCTGCTATGAGCTGAGGAAAAAAGGTAACAAAAAGAGCATAATTTAAGAAGTCATACTCTTTAGTTTCTCTCCGATAAGAGTCAACCAAATAGGAGATCTGTTGAAAGGTAAAAAATGAGATTGCTAAAGGCAAAGCTAAATTTAAAAGCCCTATATTTAAATTAAATATTAAATTAAAGTTTTCTATGAAAAAATTATAATATTTAAAATATACAAGTAGTGCTAAGTTAAGAAAAACACCCAATAGAAGAATATTTTTTTGGGGAACATCTGTTCTTGTTAAAAATTTTCCAAATCTATAGTTAAAAAACATTGAAGCTATAATTATTGGCAGATAAATCACATTCCACCAAGCATAAAAGAAGAGTGAACTAAGAACTAAAAATAATTTTGAAAGTTTATAAACTTTTATATGATTTAAATAAAAATATAATATAAATGTCAAAGGTAAAAAAGCAAATATAAACTCATAACTATTAAAGAGCATTAAAATCCTAATTTAGTATATTTTTTTTTGTTATTTAATTATAACTAATTTATGCTATGATAAAGAAAAAAAAGAGTCTACAAATGAAAGCATTTATACTTTTAATCCTAATATTTATATCTCCACTATTCAGTGCTGAAAAAAAACTTATTTTGGCAGAAGGAAACGGCTGGTTCCCACATATGGCAAAAAACTTTATTGCTAACCATGAACATATTTCACATCTTCCCTTTTCTGGTTTTGTAATGGTGGGGAATCACTATACTGACTTAGTTATGGCAAAAGGAAGAGTACTAAGCTACGACTACATCTGGGATGAAATAAAAGGGGTAAAAAACCTCTATCCAAATAAAGAGAACTTCTTACAAGTAAACATTCACTTTCCAGCTGACTTTTGGAACGACAAAGCATGGGAACAAGTGAGTAAAAACTTTGCCCTTGTAGCACAAGTAGCCAAAGATTTAGGATTTAAAGGTATCGTTTTTGATGATGAACCATATAGTAAAGAGGCTCAAAAAATGGTCAACTTTAAGTTCCCAACTACCAAAGAGATTAAAAAGAACCCTAGCCAGTACAAAGATTGGGAGAGAGCTGGAGCAGAAGGTGCATGGGTCGATGAAAATGCTTATAGAAATTCAAAATATACCTTTAAAGAACATATTGAGCAGGTGACACTACGTTTTAAAAATATTATGAGTAGTATGGTCAAAAACTACCCAAAACTTACTATGCTTGTCTACTTAGGTCCTTCCCTATCTCATGAGAACTCTAACAAAAACTACCCAATTGTTATTGATATGGGTTTACCAAGAGAGCATGAGTTTCATGGTGCTATCTTTACAGGTCTCAAACAAGGGCTAGGAGCTAAAGCCTCTCTACATGACATGGGAGAGAGCTACAAATATCGTAAAAACAAACATTTCGGAAATGCTTATCAGTGGCGAAAAAATGACATAGCAAAAAGTAGATATAATAATTTAAATGAAAACTACCATTGGGTAGTTCCAAAAAGTGAACGAACCACATGGGCAGAAGAAGTAGGTATTGGTTTTATGGTCTTTAATATTGGACAAAAGAGTACCTATGATGAATATACAACACTTAATACCTCTAGTATAAAACATATTGAAAAGACACTAAAAAAAGCTTTAAAATATAGTGATGAATATGTCATTTACTACTGTCATAAGCAGGATTGGTTGTACCCTAATCAAAGCTACCCTGTAAGCAAAGAGTGGATGAGTATGATGCAGGAAGTTTATAAAACTACTGTTTTACAATAAAATAGTTCATCAATAAAGTTCTATCAAGTTTGCCTAAGTTATGATTTTAGTAAAAAAGGGAAAAGATGAAAAAAACTATCTTATTAACAACACTACTACTTTTAGTACTTGGTTGTGAAACAGGTGTAAAAAATAAAGCACAACCAATACAAGAGGTTGAATCTGGAATAGTTGACAGAGATGGAGCTACAGCTACCTATAGTAGCAATATAGCATCATACAAATCAACTAAAAATAGTTCTAAAAAGATTTTTTCAAAATCTGCTCAACCAGGTTATTACCTACAAGTTGCTGTATTTGAAAAAAATGAACCAAATCAACATTTTCTTAAGCCACTAGAAAACTCACCATTTAACTATATCGTTTTAAACCATTACCATAAACATTATGTATTAATTGGACCATATATGTCACATAATGAAGCAAAGAGTAAAATACATTCAGTTAAATCAAATCTACATAAAAAAACATTTGTTGTGCAGGTTCTTCGTCCATAAAGGCAAATTCTCTTTGGGATTAGATACAATACAAAAATATTTTTAATCCCTTTGGAGAACACATTTTGTCAAAAAAACTACACCTCGTAAGCTTAGGCTGTACCAAAAACCTTGTCGATTCAGAAGTAATGTTAGGTCGTCTGCGTGAATATGAAATTATTGATGATGCAACTATTGCAGATGTTATTATTGTAAACACTTGTGGTTTCATTGATGCTGCAAAAGAGGAGAGCATTAACACCATTTTAAACCTGCATGATGAACGTAAAGAGAACTCTTTACTGGTTGTAAGTGGTTGTTTAACTGAGCGTTACCAAGAAGAGTTACAACGTGACCTTCCTGAGGTAGATATTTTTACAGGTGTTGGTGATTATGAAAGAATTGACAAAATGATTGCAGATAAACGTGGTATATTCTCTCCTTCTGTCTACTTAGCAAATGAAGAATCTGATAGAGTTATTACGGGATCAAACACTCATGCCTATATCAAAATTGCAGAGGGTTGTAACCAAACTTGTTCTTTTTGTGCTATTCCTTCTTTTAAAGGAAAACTTCACTCTCGTACTTTAGCATCTATTAAAAAAGAAGTTAATACTTTAGTTGCTAAAGGCTTCTATGAGTTCTCATTTATCTCTCAAGACTCCTCTAGTTTTGGTCGTGATATTGAGCTAACAGATGGGTTGATTGATTTAATTAAAACTGTAGAGAGTATCGAAGGGGTAAAAGTAGCACGTATTTTATATCTTTACCCTAGTACGACTACATTCAAACTCATTGACACCATTGCAGACTCAAAAGTATTTGAGACTTACTATGATATGCCAATTCAACAGATTGACGATGGTATATTAAAGATGATGCGTCGTGGATTTGGAGAGAGAAAGACCATTGAGCTTTTAGAGCATATGAAGTCGAAAAAGGATGCATTCATCAGAACATCAATTATTGCTGGTCACCCCGGAGAGAGTGACGAAGCATTTGAGAGAGTTTGTGATTTCATGAGAGAGTTCAAGTTTGACCGTTTTAATGTCTTCTTCTACTCAAATGAAGAGACTACTCCTGCATTTACCATGAAACCTGTAGAAGAAGAGGTTATTGAAGCACGGGTTGAAGCTCTTGAAGAGATTGCAAAGGTGACAACAACTGCCTCATTAGAAAAGATGTTAGACAAAACCATTACCGTTATCTTAGATGGTGAAAGTGATGAACATGAGTACATCTTGTCTGCTCGTCCAACACTTTGGGCAAAAGATATTGACGGTGACATTCTCATAAATGATACTTCTGATTTAGAGATTGTTTTTGGTGCTTTATATGAAGTGAAAATTACTCAACTCGCTGGAGACAGACTCCTCGGTACATTAATTAAAAGGGTATAAATTTACGGAGATTTAAATGTTGGAACTTGAAAATTTAGAACTTTTAAAAAACAAGAAAAATCTCCTTGCTTTCTCAGCAGGGGTTGACTCCTCTGCTCTACTATTTTTGCTACTTGAACACAACATCTCTTTTGACATTGCTTTAGTAAACTATGGTTTACGTGAACAGAGTAAAAAAGAAGAAACATATGCACTTGAGTTGGCTAAAAAGTACCACTTAAAAGCACACATTACTCATGCTCCATCTTTTGAAAATAACTTTGAGAAAAATGCTCGTGACTTTCGTTATGCTTTCTTTGATAAGCTCATGATAACCTATGATAACCTATTAACAGCTCACCAACTTAACGACCAATTAGAGTGGTTTTTAATGCGTCTTAGCAAGGGTGCAGGAACTACTGAACTTTTAGGCTTAGAGGCTCTATCAGAACGTAAAAACTACAAAGTTATTCGTCCACTACTTCAACACTCTAAAGAAGAGTTACTCAACTACTTAACAAAAAATAAATACCACTATTTTGTAGATGAAAGTAACAGCGATGAGAAGTACGAACGTAACCATTTTAGAAAACATTTTTCTAATAAATTTTTAGAAGAGTATCAAGATGGTATAAAAAGAAGTTTTAACTACTTAAAAGAGGATAAAGAGGCATTAAGCCAAGAGGTAAAAGAGCTTTTTCATGAAAAAGAGTTTTATATTTTAGGCTACAAAGAAGAACATCAAATTATTCGCTTAGTAGATAAATACTTAAAAAAATTAGGCTATCTACTATCTGCTCAACAACGTACAGAACTTAAAAAAGAGCATTCACTTGTATTTGGAGGAGTATGGGCTGTAGAGGTCTTAGAAAATAAGATTTTTATTGCACCCTACAAAACAACTCCTATGACTAAAAAGTTTAAAGAGTTTTGTAGGGTAAAAAAGATTCCTTCTAAAATTAGAGCTTATCTTTTTGAAGAAAAGTTTGATTTAAAGTTTAACTAAAGTCATCTTAGCTTCAATATCTTCATCATTAGCTTTAAACTCTAATGCTCCATCAATTTGTACTAAGTAACGTAAAGAAAGTGTCTCAACAAAAGTATGAAAACTTTTAATATCTTCTCTTTTCATTTTAATACTAACCTCATATCTATTGGTTGATAAAGGATTAATATCTACTTTAGAAAATAATACTTTTGCACTCTCCTTAAATGCTTCTACTGTAAAAGGTTTAGCCTCTGAAGTTAGAGCATATTTTGAAGAGATTTTTTCTATCTCATTAACACTTTTCTCATATTTATTTACATTAGAATAGTAACTTACCATAGAAGGAATAACCCATGCAAAAAATAATATCAGTGCAAGAATATAAAGAATCTTTGTTACTATTGACGTATTTTTAAATTTTTCTACCATACATATGCCTCTTATACTTTAGATTTAAATGAAAACTCAGTCATAAAGTTTTCAAGGGGTTTAATAACAAATTCACCGTCATTATAAAGAGCATTTAATGAATTTCTTAAAGGTTCAATTCCCCAAACCACACCTTTTAATTCAATATTATCACTTGATATAGTTGCACTTTTCAATTCAGCACTTTTTCCCATAGATGAGAATACATCCTTTGCCGTCATAGCCAAAAGTGAATTATTTACTTGTGCATACGATTGAGACTCTAACATAAGTGCTTTATCTTGAATCGCTGTATTTTGTAGTGAAAAATACCCACCAGATAAGATAACAAATAGAAGAGGAAGAAAAGAGAGTATATTTACTGGCTTACTCTCTACTACTTGCTCTGTTGATAAAGATGACGATGTAAAAAGTGCTTTCATCTTATCTAAAAATGAAACACCATTATTCATTGATGATGCACTATCTATCGGACTATTTAAACGTATATCATCAAGACTATGTAGTGCTGATTCTTCTAAAGTAGATGTCTCGTTTAATGTAGGTGCTACCTCATCAACTCGTGGAGTTGCTGCTACTTCTCTTTGTGGTGATGCAGATAAAAATGATTTAATATATGAACTTACAAATCTACTCTGTTCTGCACCCATATGATGAAGAAGATTATGAATGGTTTTTTGTGTTGGTAAAATAGTCATTGACAACTCTTCCCGTAATACTTTAAGTAATTTTGGAGAATCATCACTAACCAACATTTCAATATGATCTGCAAATTTATAAGAAATTTTATAATAAGCTTTCATACTTTTATATACTCTATCAGCAACTTGTTTTTCTGTTAAACCACGTGTCCCTAAAGTCCAACTCTGATGAATTTTATCTTCTGTTGCAAACATAATATAAAGCTTACGATCAAATAGACCAATCATAAGGGTTAATTTATTATCAAGTTTATGTTTATACTCTTCATAAAGTATCGCAAAAGGAGAAAAGTATAGTGTTACTGGAATATTTCCAATATCTATCTTCTCTTGAACTACATAATTCTCTTTAAAAATTCTTGCACTTGCCTGATTTGGATCCTCTTTATCTTTAACAATTTGATTTGCTGACAACGATAATGAGATAATTTGATTTTTAGGATATTTAGCCTGTAAATTCCGTATTCTTTCTATAAATTGCTCTTTTTCACTCTCATGGAACTGCTCAATCTCTTTTGTAATAAAACCATCTTTTGTTTGAATTGCATAATTCAAAAAATAGAATTCTCTCTCTTTATAATGTGTAATAGTTACATATTGCTGGTTTTGCATATTATTCTCCTATCTTATATCTTTGTTGACACAGGGGATGTGCTTTTGAATATTCATTCATTTTTTTACTACTACCTAACTCTGTATATATCTGTGTAGATACCATACTGCTATGCCCCAATAGTTCACTAACGTCAGAAATTCTTGCTCCATTATGCAACAAATGTGTTGCAAAAGAGTGACGAAGTTGATGTGGTGTGGCTTTAATACCACTCTTTTTAAAAACTTTTGTAAACAGATAACGTATCTGCTGAGTACTCATCTGTTTTTTATTTTTCTCAAACAAAAAGATATTTGGTTGTTCTATCTTTTTATATGCTTCTATCTCTTTAGAAAGAGTCTCCAACAGAGGAAGCTGTCTCTCTTTATTACCTTTACCATGAATAGTCACCCACTCTTTTGAAATATCAGTGAGCTGAAGAGTTGAAAGTTCTGAAATTCTTAATCCAAGTCCATAAAGAAGATGAATAATTAAATGCTCTTCTAAATTTGCAAACTTTAATATCTCATCAATTATTTTTTCATCAATAGGTTTAGGTAAAGTTTTTGGGACTTTTATTATAGAGTCACCAATTAACTTTATTTCAAGCTCTTCTTGCTCTCTCATATATTTTATAAATGAACGAATGGCACTTAATTTTTTAGAGATAGTTTTTTTAGAATTATCAATATTTTTTAATCTTAAAGGCGTTATATCTAAAGTTACACATCCATCCTCTTCATAAAGATGACATATTTTAGAGAGCTCATTTAAAGTATTCTCATATGTCAAAATTGAACTAGATGCATAACCTCTTACCTCTTTTAAATAGAATAAAAAATTATTAAAGTTTTCTTTTAGACTAACCATTTTAGATTATATCAGACCTTTCATAACTAACAGCTTGTGTTATTTTATATTTTTTTATATTATTTATGTTTAAATTGTAAAATCTTGTACAAAGATACTTTAAAATTTTAGTAGTATAAATCTTTACTTTTGCTTTAAGTTAGATATTAATCTAAAATTAAATGTTTTTTTAATTATAATTGAAAATATTAAGAGAGTATATAAACATTGTTATATTGTGTATGTTAGCATTTGTGTTCTTAGATAACTTTTTGCTTCATCTTTATCCATATTTGATATGTCTAAAACTTGATGATAAATATCTAACGATGTAAAAGGTTTTGGAATAATGAATTGATCCCAACTTTTAAGTTTCCAGTATGCATTAGCTTTAAAGTTAACAACCATTAGTGGTAAACTAGAACGTTTCGCCAGTGCCACGGCTCCATCATGCATGGTATGCCTAGGTCCTCTTGGTCCATCAGGTGTAATCATCACAGTTGATTCTTCTTTAAGAGACTTAATAGCTGAAATTAAAACAGATTTTGCACCTTTTTTTGAAGAGCCACGTAGAGGTTCAATATTAAAATAAGAGAGTATTTTAGCAATTAAATCACCATCATGGTGCTGAGAGATAATTGCTGATGTTTTTTGTTCTTTACGTAAAACACGATAAGCTTGAGGAGAGATAAAAAGTTCACCATGCCAAGTAACAGCCATACATTGACCATCAATTTGAGTATCAATAAAATGATAATTTTTTTTATAGGTCAACCAGAAAAGTCGCATAATAAAAAAAGCAATAGGAGGTAAGATTAAAACTCCCAATGCTCTAAAAAATTGTTTACTAGAGTAACGACCTATGTGCAAACTCTTCCTTCTAACGCACCTCTTGAGACTTTAGTCACTTTTACCTTAAGAATTTTTCCAAGTAATTCTTCACTACCCTCAATAAAGAAAAGTTTACCATCGTCGCTACGTCCAGAAACTTTACCAGCAGCTTTTAACTCATCAAAATAGACCATATGCTCTTTACCCATTTGTTCATCCATAATCTCATCTAGAATCTCTGTATGCCTTGCTTGCAACTTCGTTAACCTAGCTCCTGAAACTTCATTTGAAATTTGATTCTCATATTCAGCTGCTGAGGTATGAGGTCTTGGTGAGTACTTAAAAGAGAATAGCTGTTCAAAACGAACTCTCTCCAATACATCCATTGTATCAGCAAAATCCTCTTCACTCTCTCCTGGAAAACCAACAATAATATCTGTAGAGATAGTAGCTTCAGGACAAAGCATTCGAATCTTTTCACAACGATTAATAAACCACTCTTTAGAGTAACCACGTTTCATTGCTTTTAATAATGAAGAAGAACCACTCTGTAGTGGCACATGAATCTGTTTACAAATTTTTTGATTTTTAGCAAACTCTTCTAAAAACTCATCATCCATATGTAGAGGGTGAGGTGAAGTAAAACGAATACGTTCTAACCCTTCTATTTTAGAAATCTTTTGTAACAATCCTGTAAAATTCATACTCTCTTCAGAGCTAAAATATTTTCCATAATTATTGACATTTTGACCAAGAAGCATCACCTCTTTTGCACCAGTTTTTACGGCTTTTACAATTTCACCTACAATTAAATCTGATGGAATTGAGACTTCATCCCCACGTGTTGCAGGAACAATACAATAAGTACATGATTTATCACAACCCATAGAGATATTTACCATTGATTTAAAAGGATTCGTTCTATACTCACCAAAAGCATAACTGCTATCATCATGATTAATATCAATCTCAACAGCATGTCTTTTTTCAAGAACTTGTGTAATTTTAGAGATATTTCTAGCACCCAATACAAAATCTACAGAAGGTGCTCGTTTTATAATCTCTTTACCTAAATGAGAAGCTGTACAACCAGTTACACCAATTTTAGCACTCTCTTTTTTAAATTTTTTAAAAACACCTATTTCTGAAAAAAGTTTTGAAACAGGCTTCTCTCTTACACTACAAGTATTGATAATAATTAAATCTGCTTCACTTAACTCTTCTGTTAATTCGTACGATTCTTTAGTGTTAAGCTCTGCTATCATATGTTCACTATCTCGAACATTCATAGCACAACCTAATGTTTCTATGTATAATTTTTTCATTAATTTTTATTTTACGATATGAACCTCATAGATGTATTCATCATCATTTAGACCATATTTAACTTCTCTCATATAAACAGAATACTCTTTCTCTTCAAAATGTTCAATTAATGTTTTTAACTCTTTATGTGAGTTCTCTTTATCAAAATAAAAAATAGATTTCTTATCTAAATCCTCTTCAAGTTTTTCAAGTTCAATTATCTTCGGTTTTGCTGCTATAGATGCTCTTGCTAATTTCAATTTCATTCCCTATCCTTAAATATATTATATACCATGATTTAATATGTTGTATTTTATTATTAAATTATACCTCTTTTCCTTAAAGGTTAGTTTAGATATAATACAACTCTTCAAACAACTGGCAAAATCACACTAAATAGTAACGCATTGTTAAGTTTTCAGATTGTGATTATATTGTGATTTACTGTAAGTATGGTTTGAAATAGAGTATAAGGATTAAAATATGGAAAAAATTGTAGATATTATTGAAGCGATGGCTCATGAGAAAAATATTACTTTAGAATCAGCAGTAGACGCATTTAAAGAAGCTCTTCTTAAGACTGCGAAAAGATGTACAACCTATACTTCACACTTTGAAGCAACAGTTGACATGGATAAAAGAGATTATAGCGTTGAGCAAGTTATAACTATTGTTAAAGATGATGATGAACGACTTGAGACTGAGCCTGATGCTGTTATGAGTTTAGAAGTTGCTCAAGAAGAGTATGGTTCAGACTTAGAACTAGGCGATCAACTTCGTTCAGATTTTATTCTTGAAGACCATGGTCGTACAGCCTCTTTTAATCTCTTTAAAGAGTTACAATACCATATTCAAAGACAAGTAGAACAAGATCTTTTTGAAAAATATAAAGATAAAGTTAACACAGTAATGATTGGTGTAGTAAATCGTGTTGATGATGATGAAAATACTTTTATTGAGATTGGAGAACTTAAGGGTCTTCTTTCTCAAAGAAACCGTATTAAAGGTGAAAAATTCAAAAAGGGTGACACAGTAAAAGCACTTTTACGTTTTGTAAGTATTGACCCAGAGATGGGAATGTTTTTAGAGCTTACTAGAACTGCTCCTAAGTTTTTAGAAAAACTTATGGCAAAAGAAGTTCCAGAAATTGAAGATGAATCTGTACAAATTATGGCAGCTGCTAGAATTCCTGGACAACGTGCAAAACTAGCACTTAAAACCGATTTCCCTAACATCGATCCAATTGGTGCTGCTGTTGGTGTAAAAGGTATTAGAATTAATGCTGTAAGCTCTGAACTTAATGGTGAAAATATTGACTGTGTTGACTACTCTCCAATTCCTGAAGTATTTATAACAAGAGCATTGTCTCCTGCTATTGCACAAAGTGTAAAAGTAGTACCAGGTAAAGAGAAAAAAGCCATTATAAATATTACTTCTGACCAAAAAGCAAAAGCTATTGGAAAATCAGGTATTAACATTCGTTTAGCTTCAATGCTAACTGGTTATACTATTGAACTGAATGAAATTGAAGGTGTAACAGACAGAACTGGTGAAAGTTCAGGAAATGTTCCTGAAATTCAAAAAACAACCAATACTGACGCATTGGCTGACTTATTTAAATAACCTTTATAAGAGTAGATCTTTTTCTACTCTTTTTTAACTTCTTCCCTCCCTTTTTTTACCTTATAATATATGTTTATAATTATTAAATATTATGCCATCTATTTATTAATTTTTTTGATAATTAACATTATTAATAGTGATATATAGATTTCTTGACCTATATCAATACTTACTTATTTGTAAAGTGATATTCTTAGTCTTGTATGTCCAAAATTTATCTAAATAGGAGAAAGAATGTCATTGAATAGAAGAGATTTTCTAAAAAATGCTGCTGCTGCATCTGCAGCTGCTGCAGTAGGAATTGCTGTTCCATCAAATCTTGAAGCATCATCAAATGAAGCTCAAAAAGATTGGAGATGGGATAAAGCAGCATGTAGATTCTGTGGTACAGGTTGTGGTATTATGCTTGCAACTAAAGGTGGAAAGATTGTTGCTGTTAAGGGTGATCCTGCAGCACCAGTTAACAGAGGTCTTAACTGTATTAAAGGTTACTTTAATGCTAAAATTATGTATGGAGCAGATAGACTTAAACAACCCCTTTTAAGAATGAACGATAAAGGCGAGTTTGACAAGAAAGGTAAATTTAAACCTGTATCTTGGGAACGTGCTTTCGATGAGATGGAACACCATGCTAAAAAAGCACTTAAGGCTTCTGGTCCTGAAGGTGTAGCAGTATTTGCTTCTGGTCAATATACTGTTATGGAAGGTTACGCAGCTCAAAAAATGATGAAAGCTGGTTTCCGTTCAAATGCAATTGATCCAAATGCACGTCACTGTATGGCATCTGCTGTTGTTGGTTTCTACCAAACATTTGGTATTGATGAGCCATCAGGATGTTACGATGATATTGAAATTACTGATACTATTGTTACTTGGGGTTCAAACATGGCAGAGATGCACCCAATTCTTTGGTCACGTGTTTCTGATAGAAAACTGTCTAACCCAGACAAAGTAAAAATTGTAAATATTCAAACTTATACACATAGAACATGTGATATTGGTGATATTAATATTATCTTCTCTCCAAGTACAGACCTTGCTATCTGGAACTACATTGCACGTGAAATTGTAATGAGAGACAAAAAAGGTGGTGGTAAAGAGAATATTATCGATTGGGATTTCATCGATGAAAATATTGTCTTTACAGCTGGTCCTGCAAATATCGGTTACGGTATGAGAAGAAAAGGTGAAAAATCTCTAGTTGATGGTAAATATACAGCTAAAGAGATGGAAACAATTTCTAAAGAGATGGAGAAAAAAGTTTCTGCAAAAGAGGGTCCTGCTCTTGAACCATTTGGTTACAAAGAGGGTGATACTATGAAGAATACAGCTGGTACACTTAAGCACTGGCATATCTCTTTTGAAGATTACAAAAAATCTTTAGAGCCATATACTTTAGAGTATACAGCAAAAATTGCTAAAGGTGATCCAAACGAATCTATTGAATCTTTCCAGAAAAAACTTCAAGCGTTAGCTGATTTATATATTGAAAAGAACAGAAAAGTAGTTTCATTCTGGACAATGGGTATGAACCAACATACACGTGGTACTTGGGTAAATACACTTTCATACAATGTTCACTTTATGCTTAACAAACAAGCTCTTCCAGGAAACGGTGCGTTCTCATTAACAGGACAACCTTCTGCTTGTGGTACTGCTAGAGAAGTTGGTACATTCTGTCACAGACTTCCTGCTGATATGATGGTTAAAAACCCTAAACACAGAGCAAAAGCTGAAAAAGTATGGGGAATCCCAGCTGGTACATTAAACCCAGTAGGTAACCAACATATTATGAAAATTCATAGAGACATCGAAGATGGTGTTGTTAAGTTTGCATGGGTTAACGTATGTAATGCTTACCAAGATTCAGCTTCTGCTTCTCACTGGATTAAAGCTGCTAGAGAGATGGACAACTTCATTGTTACTTCTGACGGATACCCTGGTATTTCAGCAAAAGTTTCTGACCTTGTTCTTCCTTCAGCGATGATTTATGAAAAATGGGGTGCTTACGGAAATGCTGAAAGACGTACACAACACTGGAGACAACAAGTTCTTCCTGTAGGTGATGCAATGTCTGATACATGGCAGTGGATTGAGTTCTCAAAAAGATTTACAGTTAAAGATCTTTGGGGTGAATATACTCTTAGAAATAAGAAAAAATTAGCGAATGTTATTGCAGATGCTAAAAAAATGGGTTACACAGAAGATACAACTATGTATGACATTTTATTTGCTAACAAAAGAGCAAAATCATACAAAATTGATATGAGTAAATTCCCTCAAAAAGGTTATGATAACTCAGAGTGTAATGGTGATAGCAGAAAAGTAAAAGGTTCTGATGGTAAAGTCTTCGAAGGTTACGGATTTATGGTTCATGAGTACCTATTTGAAGAGTATGCATCATTTGGTAGAGGTCATGGACATGACTTGGCACCATTTGAAGTTTATCACAAAGTACGTGGACTTAAATGGCCAGTTGTTGATGGTAAAGAGACTCAGTGGAGATTTAACGTTAAATATGACCCATATGCAGCAAAAGCTGTTAAAGAGAGTGGTAGTAAATCAACTCACGCATTCTATGGTAAATTAGCGAAAAACCTTCTCCAAGGTAGCTTAACTGGTCCAGATAAGTCTAAAGGTAAAAAAGCACTTAAAAATAAGGCTAAAATCTTTGCTAGACCATACATGGATCCACCAGAAATGCCAGATGAAACTTACGATACATGGTTATGTACAGGTAGGGTTCTTGAACATTGGCACTCAGGTACAATGACAATGAGAGTTCCAGAGCTATTTAGAGCTGTTCCAGAAGCACTCTGTTACATGCACCCTAAAGATGCTAAAGAGAAAGGTCTTAAACGTGGAGAACTTTGTTGGGTTGAGTCAAGAAGAGGTAAAGTAAAAGCAAGAGTTGAGACTAGAGGTCGTAACAGACCAGCTCAAGGACTTGTATTTGTACCTTGGTTTGATGAAAAAGTATTTATTAACAAAGTATGTCTTGATGCTACTTGTCCTATGTCTAAACAGACAGACTACAAAAAGTGTGCAGTAAAAATTACTAAGGCGTAACTAATGGCAAACTCCGACAACAACAGACGAAAGTTTATGGCAACGACTCTTCAAAGCGTAGGTCTTACAGCTCTTGGTGGAATGTTGTGGAGTGGCTATAGTGATGAAGTAAAAGCATCACCTTTAGTACTCCGACCACCAGGTGCATTGCCAGAGAATGATTTTCTTAAAGCGTGTATCAAGTGTGGACTCTGTGCTGAAGCGTGTGTAAACCGAGATAGTAACAAAAATAAAGATGGTAGCAAACGTGCAGGAACTTTACAAATGGCAAAAGGTGGTGACCATAAATTAATTGGTACCCCATTCTTTATACCAACAGAAGTTCCTTGTTTTATGTGTGATGATATTCCTTGTGTTCCAGTCTGTCCATCTGGTGCTTTAGATATGCCAAGCCTACTCAACAAAGAGCAAGAGCTTGACATTAACAAAGCTCGAATGGGATTGGCTGTGGTACATAAAGAATCTTGTATTGCCTTTTGGGGAATCCAGTGTGATGCGTGTTATCGTGCTTGTCCTATTCAAGGTGAAGCCATTACCATTGAACATCAAAAAAATGAACGAACTGGGAAACATGCATTTTTGCTTCCTATCGTTCACTCTGATGTCTGTACTGGTTGTGGACTCTGTGAACAAGCATGTGTAACAGAAAAACCAGCAATATTTGTTCTTCCTATTGAACACTCAACAGGAAGAGCAGGTTCACACTATGTTAAAGGTTGGGATGAGAAAGATCAAGAACGTGTAAAAGATGCTAAAGAGATTAAAACTAAAAATGAGCGAAGTGAAAAAGAGGCTTCTGATTATCTTAATATGGAGGTAGAGTATTAATGAAAAATATTAAATATCTACTACTTAGACGGATAACTCAGTTTACTATTCTTTTTCTATACTTTGGAGCAAATGCTTTTGGTTGGCATATGTTAGAGGGTACCTTTGGTGCTTCTCGTCTTTTTGGTGTACTTCCTTTGGCAGATCCTTACACTGTAGTTCAAGTATTGGCATCAGGTTTTGTACTTGGTGCAGATGTTCTTTTAGGAGCATTAATTATTACTGTTTTCTATATGGTAGTTGGAGGAAGAGCTTTTTGTTCATGGGTCTGTCCCATTAATATGGTAACAGATTTAGCAAACTGGCTTAGACGAAAACTTAAATTAGATAAAGAGGAAGTTAATTATCGTTTCCTCAAAAGAAGAACACGTTATTGGATTATGGTTCTTGGAATTATTGTCTCAGCAATCGTAGGTGTTGCTGCTTTTGAGGTCTTGAGTCCTATTACTATTATGCAAAGAGGTATAGTCTTTGGTTTTGGTGCAGGTATCTCAGTTGTTATTGCCATTTTCCTTTTTGACCTTTTTGGGGTTAGAAATGGATGGTGTGGACACTTATGTCCTCTTGGTGCTGCTTATTCACTAATTGGTTCAAAGAGTATTATTCGAGTAGAACATAACCATGAGAACTGTACAGCTTGTATGGATTGTAAAGTGGTTTGTCCTGAGAATCAGGTTCTACATATGATTAATAAAAGTAGTATCTCTGTAACAGATGGAGAGTGTACCAACTGTGGTCGCTGTGTCGATGTCTGTAATGATGATGCTCTTAAATTTAGTATTCGTTCTTTTGCAAAAAAGTAATGTAGGGGTAGCCCTCTGTGGCTATCCGAATAAATAATGAAGGAGAAAAAATGATTAAAGTATTAAAAGTCTTAACAGTAGGTTCTTTACTTGCTTCATCTGCACTCTATGCTGCTAGTACAGCTGCATGTGCAGGTTGTCACGGTGCAAGTTTTGAGAAAAAAGCAATGGGTAAGTCAAAAGTAGTTAAAGAGATGTCTAAAGAGGATATTGTAAAAGCACTTAAAGGGTATAAAGATGGCTCTTATGGTGGTGCAATGAAAGCCATGATGAAAGGTCAAGTTGCCTCTTTATCTGATGCAGATATGGCATCAATTGCTGACTCTATTAAAGGTGGAAGTAAAAAAGTAGCTCCAACAAAAGCAGCAGCTCCAGTAGCAAAAAAGCTTCTTGATATTAATGCAAATATGAGAGATGCAAAAAGACTTGATAAAGAAGATTTAGGAAATAAAAAAGTAGTTTCTGAATTAACTTTAGGTCTTAGACAAACTGACCTTTATAGTGAAGAAGATGAAACTTCTGGTGTAAAAACAGATTACTCTAGACCAGCTCCAGGGCAATCTACAAGATTTGAGAGAGCTTATGTAAATGCTCCACCAATGATTCCTCACTCAGTAGAAGGACTCTTACCAATTAAACAAAACAATAACCAGTGTATTGGCTGTCACATGCCAGAAGCTGCAAAAGGGGTAGGTGCAACTCCAATTCCAGTTTCACACTTTACTAACTACAGACCAAAAACTGAACTTAAAAATGGTGAATTAGTAAAAGAAGGTAAAACTGTTGGTATGAATGGTGAACTTGGAAATGTTAGTGATATTAAAGTAGCGAAAGCTAAAAAATCAAATAAACTCTACCAAGGTAGATTTAACTGTTCACAATGTCATGCTCCTCAATCTAAAACAGATACAGTAGTAGGTAATACATTTGAATCAGATGGTCTAACTGACAATCTTAAAGGTCACTCAACTCTTGCAGATGCAATGAATGAAGGTGTAGATATTAAATAATGGCAAGTAGAAGAGAATTTTTAAAATCTTTTAGAAAACCATTGGTACAGAACCAAGAGGAGGAGATTCCTCTTCTGGTTCGTCCACCTTATGGTTTAAATGAGTCTACTTTTCAGAGCGAGTGTCCAAATTGTGAAAGCAAAGCTTGTGTCGCTTCTTGTGATGAGAAGATAATTATAATACTAGACGATGGTACACCTACTTTAGATTTTTCTAAAAATGGATGTACTTTTTGTGATGAGTGTGCAAATGTGTGTAATGCCGATGTTCTTTCTTTAGAAAACATTGATACTTCGGAAAAGATAAATGCTATGTTTCGTATCAATTATGAGGGGTGTGTTGCACATCAAGGGGTAATATGTAACTCATGTAAGGAGCCTTGTATAGATGATGCGATACTCTTTAATGGAATGTTTAATCCCGTCATTGATGAGGATCGTTGTACAGGGTGTGGATTTTGTATTGCACGTTGTCCAACTCAAGTGATAAACTATCGAGTATTAGAGATTTAAACTCGATAGATTCGATTTTATAATTATAAGGAATTAGAATGAGTTTAGCAACAAAATATCCAAAACTATTTGAGAAACTAGAGGATAAAGAGATAGAGTTAAGACACCTTTTGAATGTTGATCATAATTATGAAGATTATGATTCAGAAGAGTATGAGTTTAACTTTGAAGAGTACAATTATATTATATATATTGCAGAACCACTTCAAAATGCTTTAGGAAAAGAGAAGATGGAAGAGTTTATGGTAAAACTTCATGACAAAGAGGCATTTGAAAGTTTTCTAGCTAGTGAAGAGGACTTATATGCAGTTAAAACTGAGTTAGAAGAGAATGGAATTAACTCTCTAATACTCGATTTAGTTGAGGAAATAGTGTGAGAGCATTAATCTTTCTTAGTCTTTTAACCATAAGTACTTGGTCTATAAGTGAATTATCTCCTATAGATACCATAGAAATTAATGGTACAGCAAAAGATATGGTTCTATCTGATGAAAAGTTAGTTATTGCTACGGATATGGGACATATTGAGATTTACAGAACTAAAGACAATAGTAAAATAGAAGAAATTTCTATTCCTGATGTCAAAGATTTTATGGGAGACATCCTTCCTGCTAGAGTAATGAGTACAGATGTCATTAATAACAAATATCTACTTCTAAGTGACAGTGGTAAAGGTGGTTACTCTAATCTCTATATTTACGATAACAACTTAACCCAACTGCTTTCAGCTGATGATAAAGATTCAATAATAAAAGTAAGATTTATTGATGAAAATCACATCCTTTTTGGATTTTTAAGTAATGAAGTAGCACTCTATGATATAAAAAATCGAAAAGAAGTTTATCGAGTTCAACTAAGTGAATCAAAATTTTCAGATTTTGTACTTAATGAAGATAAATCACAAGTAGTCTTCTCCTGTGAGAGTGGAATTTTAAATGTTGTAAATGTTCAAGATGGAAAAGTAATTAGAGAACTAAAAGGACAAAATGTTGATAATGTCTATCGAGTTGATTTTAAACATGAAATGGTATCTGGAGCTGGACAAGATCAACGTGGCTCACTTTATGATACAACAACAGGAAAAGGTAGCTATATTAAAGGAGAGTTTCTCATCTACTCTACGGCATTGAGTCCTTCTGCTAAAAAAGTTATCTTTTCAATGGATGAGAAAAACAATCTTTCTGTTTATAATACTATGAGCAAAAGTAAAATAGCACTACTTAAAGGGCAAAAGAGTACACTTAATGTTATACTTTTTAAAGATGAAGATGTTATCTACTCAGCAAGTGATGATAACACCATTATGGTATGGGATTTAAACAAATAAAGGAGAAAAAATGAATGTTTCAAGTATTGTAGTACAAGCGATGTCAGAACATATTGATGGATTGGTAGAGACTTTTAAAAATGAAGATTATGTTGATTATCATCTACATGATAAAGAGAAGGGTAAAATTATTGTAACTGTAGAAGGTGCAGGTGTTGAAGAGGAGATTGAAAAGCTTATTAAAATTCAGCAAACTCCTCATGTAATGGCAGCTGATATGATGATGACCTATCAAGAAGAGTTAGAACAAGAGAGAGCAAAATTAGAATTTGCCAACCCTGTTCCTGCTATGTTAAATGATGATAATATTGAAGCAAGAGATATTGTCTATAATGGGGATTTAAAGAAAAGATTTTAAGGAGTATATATGTCAACAATAATAGAATCAGTAATAAAAAGTAACCCTATAGGTCGTTGGTATATTGAACTTTCAGACACTTCAAAAGAGGAGAGTCCTGAAAATAGAATTATCTGTCTTGATGTTAATGAATATGCTCAAAAAATAGAGATAATGGGTAAAGAGTATGGTGAAGATGTAGCCGTAGAATGGTCAAGTGATGACAATGTGTCTCCTGAACAGATTAATGAAGTTCGTATGCAGATGATGGCATATGAAGCAGAACAAGAAGCTAATCAAGCAAATGAAAACAGTAGTCATCAAGTAGATGGTACACCAAATTTTAATGTATAACACAAATAGCATATGAATTTTAAATTTCATATGCCATTAACTCTTCCTATAAATCTATCAGAAATATCCTACATAAAGAGAATTAAACAATAATAAAAATAAGATTTTAAAAGATAACATCTAGCCTAAGGAGAAGTAAGGCTAGATAACATAGAAAGTCCAGCTCTAAAAAGGCTGAATATAAATGTGAAAATTAAATACTATAAATTAAAATGCCATTCCTACACCAGCACCGATATTGTTTGAATCACCTTTATCAGTAAAATCAGCATACACTGTTAATCCACCACTTAAAGGATATGATACACCTACACCATATGATAAAGATGTATCAGTATAATCTACTGCACCCCATCCTGTATGATCCCAGCTAAAACTTTCATAGTTTAAACCAAGTCTAGGTTTTATAGTGATTTGAGTATTTGGCATTTGAAAGTTATAAACTGCATATGCACCAATACCCAAAATACTTAAATCAAAGTTTGAGATAGATGGATCAGCTACAGTTTGTGATGCTTCAACTTCTACTGCAAAATTAGGTAAAACATTATCTAATTTCATACCTACGGTACCGACAACACTAACTCCACTATCATATCCACTTACTGTTGTCATAGCTGCTCCAGCACTTCCATAAAAATCACCTGCCATTGCAGCTGTTGATAATAGTGTAGTTAATGCTACTGTTGATAAAATTTTTTTCATTTTATTTCCTTTGAACTTTAGATTAAATAGATAAGTCAAAATTAACTTGAAATATCTATTACAATAATTATTATAAAATAAAAACGTTACAAAAGCGTTGCAATAGTAAAAATAATAGTCAATATTCTTAATTTTTTTAAACAGAAAATGTTTTTTATAAAATATAATATTTAAAAACTACTTTTAAATATTAAAAATACTTAAGCCTACTCGAAATTATACTATTTGATATTTATCAAATACTTTATAGTACCAACAAGATATAATAACCATTATGATTTAGGAGATATTTATGGATATAAAGCACTACTATAACCCCCAAGGTGAAGAGATACTTGACGAAAAAATATTTGGTGGAAAGCCAACAGGATTTGTGGACTTTAACCGTTCAAAATATCGTTGGGATAGTAATATCTATGACCTAATGAATGCTAATACATGGTTCCCATCTGAGGTAAATACGAGTAGTGAAAAGAAAAACTTTGAAAAGCTGACCGATAATGAACAAGCTATCTATAAATTGACCTTTGCACAGTTAAGTTTTAATGACTCTGCTCAAGAAGAGTACTTAAGTGACTTTAGACGACTTTCTACTAATCGTTTAGTAAAATCTGTTCTCTCCTTACAAATCATGCAAGAGGTTAATCACTCTAAAAGTTATGCTGTATTGTTAGATGCTTGTGGAAATTCTGATGAAGTTTTTAATCTCTATAAACATAATGATGCACTTAATCTTAAAAATCAAAAGATTGCTGAACAGTTTGCACGCTACATTGATGGTAACTCAGTAGATAAAATGCTTCTCAGTGCCATGGCAAGTGTAAATTTAGAAGGTATCTACTTTCTTTTAGGATTCTCCTATATTTACCTACTAGGAGACAAAGTTCCTGGAGCTAGAGATATGATAAAATTTATTGCTAGAGATGAACTGAATACGCACCTTCCTCTCTTTGCAAATATTTTTAAAACCATTCAAAAAGAGAATAAGATTCAAACATCAACCATTGATATGGCATATACGATGATAGAAGATGCCGTAAAGATAGAGTTAGAGTATGGTAACTATCTTTTACAGCAATATCCTATTATGGGTGTTACGCCTGAACTAATGGAGCGAACAGTGCATAACTATGCCAATGATAGACTAAAAAAGATTGGACTAGACCCAATCTTTGGTCAAACAGATACTACCTATCTACAAAAATTGGTTACAAAACATTTAGAAATGAATGAAGTAAAGAGTAACTTCTTTGAGTCTAATGTTGCAAACTATGCTAAATCAAGCATTGACCTAAACGATTTCTAATGATGACATCTGAAGAGTTTCTCCCCTACTTAAAATGTGTAGGTACAGGTCCAAAACGAAACAGAGATTTAACAAAAGAAGAGATGAAGTTTGTTATGCGTTCTTTTTTAAAAGAAGAAGTTGTGCCAGAACAAGTAGCTGCTTTTATTCTTGGATGGCGTGTTAAAGGTGAAAGTAATGAAGAGTTTGCTGCATCCATTGAAGTTTTTGATGAATTTATACAACATGACCCCCTACCCAACTCAATAGAGTTTGGGTATCCATATGATGGAAAAGTTAAGAATCCTTACATCTTTCCTTTAACAGCCTCTTTTTTAGAGGCTTTTGATGTACATTTAAGTCTACACGGAGGGCTACTTCAACCAGCAAAAGGTGGAGTAACTCTTAAGGAGGTATGCAATAATATTCCTTTAACAAATAATATACATTACTATGATAGAAGTAAATACTTTCCTGAATTATATAAATTTAGTAATATTCGAGCCAAATTAGGACTAAGAAGCTCTTTTAATACTATTGAGAAACTATTAGGCATAAGTCAAAGTAAAACAGCTATTATTGGAGCTTTTCATAAACCTTTTGTAGAGAAATATATTGCACTCTATAAAGATCGTTATAAAAAACTCATTATTATCAGAGGAAATGAAGGGACACCTGAAATATTTGCAAAATGTGCCATTACTATTGTAGAGGGAGATAAAATTACAGAGATAAAAGTTGACCCAAAAGAGTTTGGTATTACATATATAAAATCTACTAAACCTATCTTATTAGTATCTTCTTTAGAACAGTTACAAAATCCAACTAATGAATTTATACAGTTAGCAAAATTAAATGCTGCTGTTATTCTTTTTTTAGTAGGTAAAACTAAAAGCATAAAAGAAGCCTACAGTCAAATTTAAAACTTTTTAATAACCTCTTTTAAGATTTGTCTCTCTTTAAAGAGCTTACTCTTAAGCGTAATTACCGATTGACAATCTTTTTTTGCAAAACGTACATACATTGTAGCTTTAATAGTATCACCCTTTTTAAGAGCTACAGTATATCTTACTATTTTGCTCTCTTTAGAGTTGAGATTTGTTGCCTCATTACTGTATGCAGAAGCTGGAATAACTATTTTTCTACCCTCTTTGTCTTTAAATCGATACTCAAAAAACACCTCTTTATCTTCATTCGGCTCTGTTTTATAATTTTTCCATATCTCTTTATTATCACGTAAAACTTTTACTTCCAAATACTTTACCCTAGCTGGTTGTACAATGAGTGGATGTCCCATTTTATTAGTCAATTTAACTTCTACCGTATCATCTGTAAGCGTAATATTAATATCTAATCCCGTAGCTCTAAATTTCTTATCATAAATCCCTAAAAATTTATGACTGGCATGATGCTCTCTTGTCTTTTTATTTATCTTCTCAGCACCACCTGAAATCTCTGGCATATGACATTTAATACATCCTATACTATCTTGTTTCTTATCCATTGCTCTAAAAATCGTAACATTATTATCATTTAGCTTATGAGAATGACACCCCATACAAACTTTTTTTCCATAAATAGGATTTTTGCTAGAGCTATGCTTGTCACATTCATCTGGAGTATCTAATCGTCCATAGAGAGTAGGTTTAAAGTTTTTTGCTTGTCTCGCTTTTATATTTATATTTTTTTTATGTGCTGTTTTAACATAAGCTATAGTATGACAAAAGTAACAGCTTATTGCATCTGTATGCGTTTTATTATTTTTATCAGGTCGTGCATTACCTTCAATTAAATCTTTTAAATTATTTGCCATTGGCATATGACAAGTAGCACAAGCATATTTTTTACTGTCTACTTTATCTGCTATTTTTCGATGTAACTCATCACTGAAATAACTTTTTACATGAGAAGAACTTTGATACTCTTCATAAATTTTTTCATGACACTCATTACACGAATGATTATCTAAATATTTGTTTTGTGCATTAGAAAAAGTTAGCATAAGAAGAAAAAAAAATAAAGCTTTCATTGTGATACTCCTGAAGATAAAAACCTTTAGGGAAACCTATTTACATACGTAGCGATTGGAAAGAAGAGGTAATCATATATATTATAAATAGATTTCACTAAAGATTGTAAAACATGGGTTATACACCCATGTTTTATGACTAACAGATACTAATTAAGCACCTGGAATATGTTGTCTATGTTCTACAGAATAAGTAAATGTAGGTGTTGTTAAATTTTCAATATACTTAACAAATTTACCTGTTTCTGATTCATAAATACCAATTCTTCCTGTAGTCCACTCTGAAATCATTGTCCATTTACCATGGTTAGCAGGCTCTGCATGAAGTAATCTTGGTTGAACAGGATTTTTAACAGCTTTACCTAAATGGTCTGGCATTGGTAAAATTTTCTCTTTTCCAAATGCTTTTTCATTTACAGCCACTTTTTCATGTTGTGTTGCATCCCACTCTTGAAGAACTTTTTTAGTTTTAGCATCAATAAGTTGACCTTTTGTTTTTCCAACTTTAATGATTCTATCTGTCTCTAAAGTCTCTTTATTAATCAAGTGAACTTCATTATATTTATCTGGCTTACCAAGAACACAGTCAGACCAAATCCAAGGTGTATCTTCACCTGTTCCTACAAACAGACCACCACCAGAAGTTTTAACTTTTTTAACAATTTTCCAACTTGGAGATTCCCAAATAACAACTGAACCAAAGTTCATAGAGTTTGTAGCATTAAGCTGTTTACCCATTTTTTTGTTGAACCAAGAAGAACCTTGACCTGGGTGTGGCTTAGATTTTTTACCAGTATGTACTTTAGCAGCTAAAGTTTTAGTTTTAAAGTCAACAATACCCATTACATCAGAACCTTGTGATGCAATTTGGAAGTATCTACCATGATCTTCACCCTCATTTTCATTAAGGAAACAGTCATGAAGAATTTTACCAATATTTGGAATATCACCTACAATTGGGAACCCTTCTTTAGAGTAATCAATAATGTATGTATGTCCACCATCTTTAAGTGCCATCGCAAAGTATGGTCCATAAGGAGTATCTGCAATACCTGCAACTCTTGATGGTCCAATTTGTCCATCAGGATCAATTACACGAGAAGTATCATAAACTTTTAAAGGCTCTAATGTATGTGCGTCACAAAGTACAGCACCACCTGGGTTGTAGTTACCTGCTAAAATATATTTACCATCTGGAGAAACTGCTAATCCTCTTGACTCTTGACCAACTTGAACAGAAGCAAGAGCTGGTTGTCCTGGAGCTGCAATATCAAACATTGTCAATTTACCTGAACGAGAAATAGAGTAAGCATATCTTGGGTCATGTTTATTAGTTACAGTTACGTGAACAGCAAATCCAGCTTTATGACGAGAAAGTACTTTACCTGTAGTTGAATCAATAAAGTCAACTAAAGAAGCATCTCTTTCTGTTGCAAATGTAATATCAAGTACTGATTTTGTATCTGCTGATTTTGGATACTTTTTAGCTAATGCATCACGATCTGCTAATTTTGTCCATGTACCATGAACTTCATCAAAACTAAGTGTTAACTCAACAGTATTTTTCCAATCCATTAACCAATCAATCATTCCAGAAGCATCATCTTTAGAAAAACTAGAATTCCATGCTGGCATCGCTGTATTATCTCTACCATTCATAATGGTTTCAGCTAACATTTCATGACTTTTTTTCTTAAGTGCTTTTGGTCTAAGGTCAGAACCAACACCACCTTGGTGGATAGGACCGTGACAACCTTGACACTCTTTTTCATATTTCTGTGCAAAATCCATACTTGATGAACCTGCAAAGGCAAATGATGCTGTTAGTGCTGTTGCTGCTGCAATACTTAAAATCTTCTTCATTTTTTCTCCTTAATTTAAAGTGAACCTCAAGATTTACCCCTCTTGAAGTTCATTTTGATAAAATCCTGTGTCTAATTTAGACACGACAAAATATGGGGCTACTTGTTAACCCCATCCCCTCTTACTACTTTACTTACGAATTTAACCTCTTCTTTTCAGACTTATAAATCCAAAACATTGGTAAAATAATTACCGTATGCAAAAAGATAGTAAGGGTTAGTGGCCCTTGATTTAACCAACCAAAGAAACTTGGCACAATATCTGTAAATGCTTCAAAAAACATCGAATCTCCTTTATATAAAATTTTATTACTATACAGAGCAATCACAAAGGATTGCTCCTACAATTATGCTTCTTGAGAAGCTTTTCCAATTGTTAATAAATCCCAAACAAGATAGATAAATCCTATGAATGTTACTACACCCATAATAGCTCTCCATAACTGTGCTTGAATATACCAAGGTAAGTTTTGAGCTGTAAAGAATGCATTCCATGTTGCACCCATTTCACCTCTTTCAACGAGAACTTGTTCATAACCAGCAATAGTCAAGGCAATTGTCATTCCCATTACACCAAAAGTAACAAGAACCATACCCATTTTTGATTTGAATGTTGATTTCATTCTCTCAACACCATACGCTTTTTGAACACCGTAATACATCATCCCAATAAGAATAGTTGCATACGCCCCAAAGAATGATAAGTGACCATGTGCTGCTGTAAACTGTGTACCATGAGTATAAATGTTTACTTGTGGTAATGTGTGGAAGAATCCCCAAATACCAGCACCTAAAAAGTTACCAAATGCATTAAGTACAAGCCAAGACATTGCTGGACCGTTTGTAATAACACCTTTTGGTTCACCTTTTGCCTCATGAACACCTTGCTCTTTACCCCAATCGTAGAGTACGTGAACGAACATAGCAATTAATGGAACTGGCTCTAATGCAGAGAACAATGCTCCAATTTCCCACCAGTACTCAGGTGTACCAATCCAGAAGTAGTGGTGACCCATTCCAAGAATACCTGAACCAAAGAGCATAAGAACTTCAATCCATAACCACATTTCAACTACTTCTCTTTTAGCACCAATTAGTCTAATAAGAGCAAATGCTGCTAAAGTACCAACAAATACTTCCCAAGTAGCTTCAACCCAAAGGTGTATAACCCACCACCACCAGAATTGATCCATTGAGATATTATCTGTATAAATCATACCTGCAAGATAAAGACCTGCAAGAGCTAATAAGTTGGCAACCATAACAGTCATAATTCCTGTTTTTTCACCAGCCATATATGTCATAAATACATTATAGTAAAAGATAAGAACAACAACTACAATACCAATATCAGCCCATCTTGGAGCTTCAATATATTCACGACCTTCATTAATGAGCCATAATGTACTCTCAGTACCTGGTCCAACCTGAACAAGAATATAGACAAGAACAACTACTGTAACAGCTGCTGTTAATACCCAAAATCCTAACTTACCAAGACCAATAGCCACACCTTCATGACCTGTCTCTTCTGTAAGCATCATATATGTCGCACCAATCATTGCATAAAGCATCCATACAACTAACGCATTAATATGTACCATTCTAGCAACAGAGAAGTCAAAAAGTTCAAACAAGAAACCTGGAGCCAAAAATTGAATCGCAGCAATAAGTCCCATAAGTAACTGAGCACCAAAGAGAATAATAGCTACTCTAAAATACATCATTCCTAATTTTTGACCTTCACTTGTCAAACTGTGTGTTTTTATACTAGTGAGCATTTGTTGAACCCTCCTCTTTACCAAAGTTTCTTGGGAAACCATTAGTATCAATAGAACTCATATGTTTTAAGAATGCTACTAACCCTTTTGCTTCCTCTGCTGTAATACCAAGTTCTGGCATCATTCTTGCGTGTGTAGGATATGTTGATGGATGTTGTAAGA
>Ga0256826_1000078_pt1 | contig 46625 bp, 38 predicted proteins | sample CV79metaG_FD_185975 | JGI IMG/M metagenome (GOLD analysis project Ga0256826, IMG submission 185975) | Hydrothermal vent microbial communities from East Pacific Rise, Pacific Ocean - CV79 | ecosystem: Environmental > Aquatic > Marine > Hydrothermal vents | place: Pacific Ocean: East Pacific Rise...
CTAATTCAGATAATATCTCATCCAACTTGTCATTAAAGATTGATGTAAAAACATCTGATAATACAACCCTTACATTTGGAGGTACATTTAACTATTTTAAAGGAAATAATTTTAGTTATTATAATTCTATGTTTAACTGGGATAATAACTCTTTGTCTACAAATTATACTTGGAGAGCCTATGGTCGTTTTACTCAAAAATTCCCTAGTAAAAAAGAAAGTGTTAGTTTGATTAAAAACTTCTATTATTCCATACAAATGGACTATTCAAAGCAACATGGAACAACTAAAAGCTCCAGATTTAAAGACGATTTATTTAAATATGGATACCTTGGAAAATATACAACACATAAAATAGCATCATACGAAACTGCTTATGACTCAATAACCAATACTCCTAATGTTCAACATTTGAATAATTGGGATTTTGATACTTTAGTTGAGTTTACACCGTATTCTGAAAATATGGCTTTAGCAAACCATACCTTACAGTATTATGATTTTTTCCCTAACTCATTTTTTCATTCAAATTCAGACATGATACAATTAGGAGGTGGATTATTAAACGGTCAAAATCCAGAATCTATTTACGGTAATTTATGGTCTGCTCCTGGGGTTGCATATAATGGTAATAGTGAGTTTGATCAAACTCAATTAGGGGTTAATTTTTCTGCTGCATTAGATGTTGGCTCACATGAGGTAAAATTTGGTTTTCAATATGAGCAACAACAACAAAGAGGGATAGGCTATTCCCCCACAGGGTTATGGACATTAATGAGAGGTTTAACAAACTTCCATATTGGTGAAATCGATGTAGATAACCCTTATTTGGTATATTCTGACGGTATTTATGCTGCAGGAGAAACTCCAAGTGGTCGTTTCTTAGATACCGTAATTTATTATAGAAAATATGATGGACAATCTCAAAGGACTTTTGATATCAACTTGAGAAAAAAACTTGGTTTACCTGTTGATGGTACTGATTTTATTGACATTGATTCCTATGATATGGATGCGCAAACCATTAACATATATGATAGAGATGGTAATATGAAGACCATTAGTGTTGGTGGTGATTTATTTGACATCAACATGTTTAGCGCCGATGAGCTGTATAATGATGGAAACGGATATATGGGCTCTTATGGTTATGACTATAAAGGCGATGTATTAAAAGGAAAGCAAAGTTTTGACGATTTCTTTACAAAGCAAGATGAAAATGGCGACTTTTTACGCCATTCCGGAGCTTACGAACCAATCTATATGGCCGGGTATATTCAAGATAAATTTGATTTTAACGGAGACTTAGTAGTTAATGTGGGTGTTCGTGTTGATAGATTCGATGCAAACCAATTAACGTTAAAAGACCCCTATTTGTTTTATACTGCAAAATCTGCCGGGGAGTTAAGTAATTCCGATTTTAACGAAATGACAAATGGCAAAGGCCGTCCGGGTAATATTGGTGATGACTATATTGTTTATGTGGATAAAGTGAGTGGTCCTTCTTCCATTACAGGTTATCGTAATGGAGATATTTGGTACGATGATAAAGGTGCTATTATTCAAGACCCTAATCAATTGGACAGAGGACAAGGAGTGTCACCGTATTTGCATAACGCTAATCAAAATCAGGATTTAAAGAAAGACGCTTTTCAGGATTATGAACCACAGTGGGCAGTTATGCCACGTTTAGCTTTTTCTTTCCCTATTTCTGATGAAGCATTATTCTTTGCTCACTACGACATTTTAACTCAAAGACCTTTGAATAATATTCGTTTTATTCCTTCTCAGTATTTATTTTATGCTTCTACAAGTATTTTTAATAATCCTAACCTGAAGCCTAAGAAAACTATTGATTATGAAATTGGTTTTACACAAAAATTAACCAATACTTCATCATTAAGTATTGCTACCTATTACAAGGAAATTAGAAACTTAATTCAGTATTCTAGGTATGCCGGAGCTTATCCAAGAGATTATTCTACTTATAAAAATATTGACTTTGGTACCATTAAGGGTTTAACACTAACTTATGATTTACGAAGAACTAAAAATGTGAGAGTAAGAGCTGCCTACACATTGCAATTTGCCGAAGGTACAGGATCATCTCAAACAACTGCACAAGCTTTGGTTAACTCCGGTTTACCAAACTTAAGGTCTGTTAATCCTTTAGCTTGGGATAGACGACATGCTATCAATTTAGTTCTAGATTATCGTTTTGGAGGTGGGAAAAAGTATTCAGGACCTGTAATCAATAGAGATAAATCAGGTAAAGAACCCCTTCAGGTTCTTGCTAATACAGGCTTGTCTATTACATTTAATGGTGGTAGTGGAACACCATATACCAGATCCGAGAATGTATATTCTCTTAATAATCCTGCATCAAATGTTCTTAAAGGAAGTTATTATGGCTCTAGAATTCCATGGTCTTTCCGCATGGACTTACGATTAGATAAGGATATCATGTTTAAAGAACGTGAGAATGGAAGAAGAAACACATTAAATATTTATTTAGCTGTAAATAATGTCCTTAATTCTCAAAATATTACTGGAGTTTATGCTTATTCAGGTAACCCTGATGATGATGGATACTTAAGCGCTCCTCAGTGGCAAAGTGATATAGCAAATCAGCTAAATGAAGAATCTTATAGATTATTATATGAATCCCGTGTAAATAATCCTGGAAATTATAGTTCACCAAGAACTATTCGTGTAGGTTTAATATTCGCCTTTTAGTAGGTATTGATGTTTAGATGGAAATGAAAAAAAACAGAAAAATGAGAAATATATACAGATTAATACTGGTTTTATTAGGCTTCTCTGTAATGATACCCATTAATGCCAGAGAAGTTCAAGGATTAACTAAGTCTGCGAATCATGTTAAAGCTACTGCTGGAGGTTGTGCCCAATCTACAAGTTTCCAGTTTATTGATATTAATAATGTTAGAGCCCGAATAAATGCTGGGGGAGATATGTGGTGGGATCTCAATGCGGGTGTTGGTTCACAATATTATATTCCTAAGGAAGGAACTGCTACTTCACTTTTTGCGGGCGCTTTATGGATTGGTGGTCTTGATGTGAATGGGCAATTGAAATTAGCTGCTCAAAAATTTCGTCAGCAAGGTTTGGATTATTGGACTGGACCTCTAACAGTAGATGGCACAGCATCTGTTGATAATGAAACCTGTGCCGAATATGATAGGCATTTTGAAGTGAATAGAGCCGATGTGGACTTATTCTTAGCTTGGTGGGCTTCTACCGATAAAGAAGGAGAATTTCCCGGCTATTCAATTCCTGATTATTTTTATGAATGGCCGGCTCATGGAGACGTTTCTAAAAACCAAAGCTATTATTTGGCTCCTTTTAAAGATGTTGATGGCGATGGTGACTATGATCCTGAAAATGGTGATTATCCTTATTATGATATCACAAACGAATTATGCCCTAAAAATTTCGAAAACGATCCAACTTATATTCCAGATCCAACTCCTGAAACAGAATTGGGGATAGTACATGGTGGTCTTTTAGTTGATCAAATTCTTAAAGGAGATCAAACTTTATGGTGGGTTTTTAATGATAAAGGTGATTTCCATACAGAAACTCAAGGCTCAGCAATTGGACTTGAAATTCGTGCTCAGGCTTTTGCTTTTGCAACCAATGACGTAATCAATAATATGACTTTTTATAGTTATGAAATTATTAACCGTTCCACATTTGAATTAACAGAAACTTATTTTTCTCCTTGGGTGGATACAGATTTAGGAAAAGCAGACGATGATTATGTTGGATGTGATGTAGGTCGTGGTTTGGGATATTGTTATAATGGAAAAGCTGTAGATGGTAATGGTGAACCTGAAGCATATGGAGCTCAGCCTCCTGCTGTCGGAGTAGACTTCTTTCAGGGACCCTATTTAGATGCCAATGGAGTGGATGACCCAAAGTATAATGTAGTTATTGTAAATGGAGATACTACTTACGAACAAATTGTTAACGAAAGTATCAATGGTGTGAATTTTGGGAATGGTATAGTTGATGACGAACGTTATGGTATGAGAAGATTTGTATTCCATAATAATGGTGGTGCTCCATATATGAGTGATCCTAATACTGCACCTGAATATTATAATTTATTACGTGGTATTTGGAAAGATAATTCAAAAATGCAGTATGGTGGTAATGCACACGTGAGTTCTGGTGCTGCAGGACCGGCAACAGACTTTATGTTCCCTGGAAATTCTGATCCTTGGAATTGGTCAACCGGTGGATTTCCTCCAAATGCTGGTTATAATACAAATGGTAAATATTGGACAGAAGAAGAAGCTGGTAACCAGCCTGCCGACAGGAGATTTATGCAATCTGCAGGTCCCTTTGTTCTTAAGCCTGGTGCAGTTAATTATATTACTGTAGGAATCCCTTGGGCACGCGCTGCCTCTGGAGGTCCTTTTGCATCTGTTGAACTCTTAAGAGTAGTGGATGACAAATGTCAAGCATTATTTGATAATTGCTTTAAAGTAATTGATGGTCCAAGTGCTCCGGATTTAACATTTAGTGAATTAGATCAAGAAGTCATTTTCTATATTTCGAATAGTAAAACTAGTAATAATTATGCTGAAGGATATAGAGAAAAAGACCCTAATATTAATACTCCTGATAGTCTTATTGGCACAGGAGAAGAGTGGGACGAGTACTATAATTTTGAGGGATATCAGGTATTTCAGTTAAGAGATGCAACAGTTAGTGTTGAAAGTTTAAAAGATCCTGATTTTGCTAGATTAGTTGCTCAATTTGATATAAAAAATGGTATAGGTAAATTGGTTAATTATAATTATGACCAGAGCTTAGGTGCCAATGTTCCTTCTTTAGAAGTTGATGGAGCAGATAACGGAATCAAACATTCTTTTGTTATTACCGATGATGCCTTTGCTGAAGGAGCAAAAAGAATGGTTAATCATAAACAGTATTATTTTATGGTTCTGGCATATGCTCATAATAATTTTATGACCTATTCTCAAGAACCTGCTGTGTTGAATGGTCTTTATGGCCAAAAATTACCTTATTTATCAGGGCGTAAAAACATTAAAGTATATACAGTGATTCCTCATCGTCCTGTGAATGGGGCTATCATGAATTCTGAATATGGTAGTCAACCACAGATAACCCGTATTGAAGGTAGAGGAAATGGAACAATGGAATTGGAATTATCTAAAGAAACAATTGATGAAATTCTTTCTAAACCACCGGCAGATTCATTAAATGTATATGGCGCCGCCGACTACCCTATTGCTTATCAAACAAAATATAAAACAGGAGGTGGTCCAATTGATATTAGGGTAATAGATCCATTAAATGTAAAATCTGGAAAATTTGAATTAAAATTTGATTCCATGTATCCTCATGTTAATCGAGATGTAACTGGAGATATTGTTATTTATAAAGGAGGTGATACAGCATCTGTATTAACAGCAGGGTGGGAACTGTTAGACTTAAGTAATAATAAAGTTTATAATAGTGAAAAAGCAATCCATGCCAGAAATGAACAAATTATCGATGAATTAGGAATATCTATTAATTTGGAGCAAATATATTATCCCGGACCTTATGTTGTAGGAAAAAGAATCGTTGTTAACCCTCCAAATCCAGATAAATTTGAAGATGTGAATCACGTATTAGCTTCTAATAACAATTTAATTAGTAGTGCCATGTATACTTCAGATAGTTCTATGCAATGGTATGGGGGGGTTCCTGATGATGATACTCCCGGATCATCATTTAACTGGATTCGTTCCGGAACAACTGTTGCAGGAGATCAAGGAGATCCCCATGATAATGATATGGATGGAAATAACCCATGGGATCCAGATGGTATTTTTGAAGGGGTATTATTTGGAACTTGGGCACCTTATTCAATGTGCGCTTCCAAAGACCAAGATGATAATGGTCCTGCATATGATATTATCTCACGTCAATTAAACCCTTTATCTGACTTGGCAAGTATTGACTTTGTAATGACTTCAGATAAGAGTTTATGGACTAGATGCCCCGTAATCGAAATGGGAGCTGATAAAAGTTTGACAGAAGGTGAAGCATTACGTTTCCAATTGCGTAAGAGCCCCTCAATTGATAAAGACGGTAATTTTGCTGTTGAGGGTGCCGGAGCATCTGATAATGAATCTGATGCGAATTACATTAGTGATCATGGAATGGGATGGTTTCCTGGATATGCTATTAATGTTGAAACAGGAGAACGCTTAAATATTATTTATGGTGAAGATTCTTGGCTGTCTGCAGAAAATGGTCGTGATATGGTTTGGAATCCAACATCAAGAAGTATTCATAAACCTTCACCAACATCTCCATCAATTGAGTATTTGTTTGGTGGTAAGCATTATATATACGTGATGCGACCTGCCTTTTTTGAAGATGATTCTCCTCGTGTTAAGGAATTATATTTCCCTGCTTATGATGCAGGTAAATCGTATTTTGATGCATTGACATATGCAGAGTATGAGTCTCCTTTACCACAATTTGCTTTTCAAAAAATCTTCAGAAGTGCAATGTGGGTTAATATTCCATTGGCTTTTGAACAAAACTTTCTAGCTACTGATGTAACTGTGAAAATAAGAATGGCTAAGCCATATAATCGAGACTTCTCTTCTATTGCTATTCCCGACTCTGTTAATTCTGAGTACGGAAATAAGAATAATAATTATCCAATGTATAATTTCTCTACAGAGGATGTTGCTACTGAATTTTATAATGAAACTGCATTTGATGAAGATTTAGATATGATTAGGGTTGTACCAAATCCTTATTATGGTTATTCATCCTACGAAACTGTGCCATTAGATAATAGAGTAAAAATTACGAATTTGCCTGATGTTTGTACGGTGACTATATATTCTCTTAGCGGAACAGAAATCATGAAGTTTAATAAAGACAACACTGTAACTACTATAGAGTGGGATTTAAAGAACTTTGCAGGTGTTCCCGTTGCTGGAGGAATGTATTTGATACATGTTGAAACAACCATGAATGGTGTAAAGAAAGAGCGTGTTTTGAAGTGGTTTGGAATGATGCGTAAACCGGATATGAATACATTCTAAATGGTGTGGAAATAGCAATTAATATGATTTTGAAAAAAATAAAAATACATAGTATGAAAAATCTTTATAAAATCACAATAGCGATATTCCTTGTTGCATTGGTTATTCTACCAGTTCAGTATTCGTTTGGTGGAAATAAAGACCGTTCAGGTCAGGCTGGTGCCACAGAGTTGCTGATTAATCCTTGGGCTAGAACTAGTGGTTGGGGTAGTGCAGGATCTTCTACGGTAACCGGTATGGAAGCTATTTATGGTAATGTAGGTGGTTTAGCCTTAACAAAAGGTTTCGATGCAGGTCTTACTTACACTAAATACCTTAGTTTGGCTAACGTTGATATCTACTCATTTGGATTGGCTTCTAAAGCTGGCGAGTCAGGTGCTTTTGGTTTAAGTATCATGAGTATGAACTTTGGAGTTTTAGACAGAACTACTACCGCATTGCCAGATGAAGGAGGGGGAACATTTAATCCTTCTTTAATTAATATCAATTTGGCATATGCACGTTCTTTTTCAAGTAGTATCCATGGTGGTATTGTCCTAAAAATCATCTCCGAGTCAGTTGCTGATGCTTCTGCTCAAGGAGTGGCGATTGATGCCGGTATACAATATATTGCAGGGGCTAATGATAATTTTAAACTGGGTGTATCTATAAAAAACTTAGGTACTCCTATGCGTTTTTCTGGTGATGGTTTATCATTCAAATCTTTCTTACCCGGAAGAACTTATGAAAGTTCTTTTAGCACTGAATGGAGGAGCGAAAAGTTTGAATTACCGGCTCAGTTAAATATTGGTTTAGGTTATGACTTTTTAATTGGTGCCGACAGTAGGTTTACACTTGCAGGTACTTTTGTCTCTAATTCTTTCACAAATGATCAATATGTATTAGGAGGCGAATTTTCAATGAGAAACATTGTTCAATTAAGAGCTGGTTATACTTATGAACCAGATATGTTTAATGATAATAACTTAACATTGCATAAAGGATTTAGTGGTGGTTTTACTGTTCAGGTTCCTTTAGACAAGGAAAAAGGAACTAATATTGGTATTGATTATTCTTTCCAAGCTACACGTAGTTTTGATGGAATTCATCGCATTGGAGTTAGATTAACTCTATAATAAAATAAATCAGGAGACTGATTTATTGAACTAAAATGGTTTAAATAAAATTTGTTTCTTTGCAAAAAGGAAGGACCCTTATTTCTGATAAGGGTCTTTTGTTGATTAAAGATTAGAATGAGGTATTTAGTTTATACCAATAAATGATGCTGGAATTAAAACTTAGAAATGAGATTTTGTCATTAGAAAGCCGATTATAAAAAATGAGTTAACAGGTTTTCAGTAGTATTTACTAATTACAAAAAAAAAAAATTATGTCAGAATTAAAATATTTTACCGAAGAGGGGCTAAAGAACTTAAAAGATGAAGTCAATCATATGATTTCCGTTGAAAGGCCTGCAATTTCACGGCAGATTGCCGAAGCAAGAGATAAAGGAGACCTTTCGGAAAATGCTGAATATGATGCTGCAAAGGAAGCACAAGGGCTTTTAGAGCTTAAAATATCTAAAATGCAAGAAGTAGTTCGTAATGCACGAGTTATTGACGAATCGAAAATGGATAATTCAAAGGTGTATATCTTATCTACAGTAAAGATAAAAAACCTGAAGAATAATATGATAATGACCTATACCTTAGTTCCCGAGAACGAAGCAGATTTAAAGAAAGGGAAGATATCCGTAAGCTCGCCAATAGCAAAAGGTTTATTAGGAAAGAAAATAGGCGAGACTGCTGATATTAGAGTCCCTGCAGGCTTAATTCCATTTGAAGTAATAGAAATAAACAGGTAATATTATGGCTAGTATTTTCACAAAAATAGTTTCTGGAGAAATCCCTTCCTATAAAATTGCCGAAACAGATAAGTTTTATGCTTTCTTGGATATTAATCCATTAGCAAAGGGACATACTCTCGTAATTCCAAAAGAGGAAACCAATTATATATTTGATATAAACAATCATGATTTGGCGGAAATGATTGTTTTTGCTAAAAAGGTAGCACTTGCAATAGATGCAAATATTCCATGTAAGCGTGTAGGACTTGCCGTTATTGGTTTAGAAGTCCCTCATGCTCATATTCATCTTATTCCAATTAACTCGGTATATGATATCGATTTTAAACAGCCAAAATTGAAATTGGAAGCAGCTGAATTTATAGAAATAAGGGAAAAAATTTGTTCAACATTCAATCAAAATAATTAATAATATGCAGAAATTTAGTTTAGTAATTATATTTTTAATTCTTTTTGGGACGGGATTTGCTCAAAAAGATCAAGTAAAATTTCAAATAGAAACACCTATGGGAATTATGAAGGGTGTTTTATATAACGATACACCTCAACACCGTGATAATTTTATAAAATTAGTTAAAGAAGGGTGGTATGATGATTCTCCATTTCACCGAATCATCAAGGATTTTATGATTCAAGGAGGAGGAAATAAAGATGGACGACCGGACCCAGGATATAAAATTCCAGCTGAGTTTTTACCAAAGAAACACATTCATAAAAAAGGAGCATTAGCAGCAGCCAGAATGGGTGATAATGTAAATCCTACTAAAGCATCAAGTGGATCTCAATTTTACATAGTACAGGGGAGAATTATCAGCGATGCTCAATTAAATCAAATGGAACAAAAAATAAACCAAACAGCACAAGGAAAACTAATTAAGGAGTATATCACTCGGCCGGAGAATATGAGTTTGTATCAAAAAATAGACTCATTGCAGAGATGTAGAAATGTAGCTGCTTTAAATAGTTGTGCCCAGGATATTTTGGTAAAAATGGAAGCAGAGGGAGAAACTGAATCATTATTTAAATATTCCGAAGAGCAAAAAGCTATTTACCGTACCATTGGAGGAACGCCACATTTAGATGGTGGATACACAGTATTTGGCGAAATAACAGAAGGGCTGGAAGTAATTGATAAGTTGGCTGCAGTACCTACAGCAGGAGCCAATAAGCCCATAGAAACTATAAGTATGAAAATAACCATATTGAATAATTAAGGCCATGATAAGCAAGGTAAAAGAATATATTAAGGAAGTAGAAAGTGTTGGTTTTCAAAAAATAGAAGATTTGGAAGCTTTCAGAATCCAGTATCTTGGAAAGAAAGGTATTATCCCCGCTTTATTTGGCGACTTTAAAAATGTGGCTAAAGAGGAGAGAAAAGAAATGGGAATACTCCTCAATGATTTAAAAAATGCTGTGCAAAAACGCATCAGCGATTTAAAAGACGAATTAGAGAATCTTCAGACAGATTCCGGAGAATATATCGATTTATTCATGCCTGTTAATAAAGAAGCTGGTAGTCGTCATCCATTATCCATAGTAAGAAACGAAATAATTGATATATTTTCAAGAATAGGATTTAATGTGGCAGAAGGGCCCGAAATTGAAGATGATTGGCATAATTTTACTGCTTTAAACTTTCCTGAAGAGCATCCTGCAAGAGATATGCAGGACACTTTTTTTATTGAAAAAAATCCAGATATTGCTTTACGAACTCATACATCATCTGTTCAAGTACGAGTGATGGAGAATAATAACCCTCCTATCCGTAGTATATTTCCTGGGAGAGTGTTCAGAAACGAAGCCATTTCAGCGCGAGCACATTGTATATTTCATCAAGTAGAAGGCTTATATATCGACGAAAATGTAAGTTTTGCTGACCTTAAACAAACACTTATGTATTTTGCCAAAGAAATGTTTGGTGAAGAAACAGGAATTCGTTTAAGGCCAAGTTATTTCCCTTTTACTGAGCCTTCTGCCGAAATGGATATATCATGCCATATTTGTGGAGGAAAAGGATGTAATATTTGTAAATATACAGGATGGGTAGAAATATTAGGTTGTGGAATGGTAGACCCTAATGTGCTAAAAAGTGCTGGTATAGATACCAATAAATATACTGGTTTTGCCTTTGGAATGGGTATTGAGAGAATTACTATGCTCAAGTATCAAATAAAAGATCTCCGTTTATTCTTTGAGAATGATCTGAAGTTTTTAAGACAATTTGAAAGCGCCATATAATTGCATTTTTTTCTTAACTTAGCGTAAAATTGAAACGCAGATATTATGAGCAAGATAAAAGTCTTGTTGGTGGATGATCACCAAATAGTTAGAGATGGAATCTTTGCCTTATTAATTAAGGAAAGAGATATAGAGATAGTTGGTGAGGCTTCAAATGGCGACGAATTATTCGAAAAACTAAAATTTATAAAACCCGATATTATTATATTGGATATTTCCTTGCCAAAAATGTCTGGGATTGAAATAGCTGGCATTTTGAAAAAGGACTATCCTGATTTAAGAATCATTGTTTTTTCATCTTATACTGATGAGGAGACCATATTTAAAAGTATTCGTGCCGGAGCCAAAGGATTTCTACCAAAAGATAGCATGCGTGAGGATCTTGTAGAAGCTATCAAAAAAGTATATAAGGGTTTTGAGTATTTGAGTGAAAAAATCCCCAATACTATTCTAATGGATTATATCAAAAAATCAGGTAGTCAGGAGGATAAATACAATAATACCAAACTGGGTAATCTCACCAAGCGTGAAAGAGAAATACTTAAGCTTATTGCCGACGGTATGTCCTATAAAGAAGTTGCAGCAGAGCTTTTTATTAGTGTAAGGACTGTGGAGACACACAAAAATAATATCCTTCAAAAGCTGGAGTTAAAGTCAACTATAGATTTAGTAAAATTTGCTATTAAAAACGATTTAATCGATCTCTAATTACGGAGTGTTTAGCCTTGCTTAATCTTTTCCTCAATTGCTGAAGTGGAATATCCGGCTAAAAATTCTATAGTTTCAACACGTCCACCATTAGCAGTTACAATATCATAACCAATAATATCTTCAGCTTTATAATCGGCCCCTTTAACCAATACATTTGGTTGAACAGTTTTAATTAATTCATAAGGTGTATCTTCGTTAAAATAAACAACCAAATCAACAAATTCCAGAGCTGCCATAATATGAGCCCTGCTTTTTTCATCTTGAATTGGGCGATGAATCCCCTTTAACCTACTCACTGAATCGTCACTGTTCAATCCAATAACTAAAATATCTCCATAATCAGCAGCTTTGGCTAAATACTCAATATGTCCCCTGTGAAGCAAGTCGAAACAGCCATTAGTAAAAACTATTTTCTTTTGTTTTTGAGACCAAATACCCAGCTGTTTGTTTAAACTTAGGGGATTATCAATAATTTTATTTTTTATCTTTTTCAGCGAATTCATTTAAGGATTTTCTTTTATTCAAAAGTAATAAAATATAACTACTTCCGCCAGCTAATAGGATAAGCAAAGTTTGGGCAGCATGATTGGCTGTGGCATAAGCCGCAGCAGCTTGAGCAGGTATTTGGTATAATTGTACGAACAGTTCTGTAATAATAAAATGATAAGAGCCTATTCCACCGGGTGTTGGAGCTACTATTCCAAGACTACCAATTGCCAGCACTGTCATCCCGTCAATAATGCTTAAAAATGATGTTTCTTTAAACGAATAAAAAGGAAGAATAATCATAGATAAATAGAGCAACCAAATCATAAAAGTATAAAACAAAAATAAGCCTTTGTTTTTCACTTTAGCTATGCTTTTTAAGCCTCCCATAAAACCATTCAGGAAGTTCTCAATTTTATCATAAAGCATAGTGGTTTTTAACCATGGTTTCAGCTTTTTAAAGATAAATATTCCAAAAACTATCAGAAGGAGAGTACTTGAGATTACGATTAGTATTGCCCAAAAGTTTCCGGTATACGAGCCCAATACAGGTTCAATGAGTATCCTATTTAAAAAACCACCTATTTCTTTTATTTGAGCTAACACTACTACTAGGATAATGAGTAATAAGATTACCATATCAAATACTCGTTCAGCTATTACTGAGCCAAATAATGAATTAAAAGGAATGCGGTCTTTCTTGCTCAAAACAACACATCTGGTAACTTCTCCCATACGTGGTAAAGCTAAATTGGCCAGGTATCCAATCATTACAGCATAAAAAGTTGTAGAAGTAGATGTTTTATAGCTCATTTGATTAATTAATTGGTTCCAGCGTAAAGCTCTAAAATAATGACTAATTAAAGCAAGTATCATAGACCAAATTAACCAAGAATAATCAGCATGTTTGAGTTCGTCCCAAATAGCATCTAAGTTGATGTTTCTAAATGCGATAAACAACAATGCTATACCTAATACTAAAAAGAAAAGGTATTTTAATATGGAAAATAAATTTTCCTTCAAACTATTCAGGGATTTTATTATTGTCGTCAGGGAAAATAATTAATGGTTGGTGGTTTTTGGCTTCTTCAAACTCCATGCTGGCATAGGATACAATAATTATTTTGTCATCAACAGCAACCTTTCTTGCAGCAGCTCCATTTATACCAATTACACCTGACCCACGCTTTCCTTTAATAACATAAGTATCCAAGCGATTCCCATTAGTAATATTATAAATATGAACTCTTTCATTTTCAATCAAATTCACAGCATCCATCATATCCTCATCAATGGTGATACTGCCAATATAATTAAGGTCGGCTTCTGTGATTCCCACCTTATGAATTTTCGATTTTAAAACATCTATCCGCATAACGCGGCAAAATTACAATATTTTTTAATAAGTAGGATAGCATAATAAATCATAATTGAAAAAAGGAATAGTAATAAATCCTATAATCAGTTTATCTTTGCAAAAAATTATGCATGGAGTTTCAAATAGATAAGAAAGACGGGAAGAGTAAAGCGAGAGCTGGAATTATTACCACAGATCATGGGAAAATACACACCCCTATTTTTATGCCTGTAGGTACAGCTGGCACTGTGAAAGCGGTTCATATTAGAGATGTAAAGGAAGATATAGAAGCGCAAATAATACTAGGGAATACTTATCACCTTTATCTTCGTCCGGGAATGGATGTAATTGAAGCTGCTGGAGGTTTACATAAATTTAATGGATGGGATAGGCCTATACTTACCGATAGTGGAGGATATCAAGTATATAGTTTAGCCGGAACACGCAAGCTAACAGAAGAAGGAGTTCTTTTTCAATCGCATATCGATGGCTCCAGACATATGTTTAGTCCGGAGAGAGTCATGGATATTGAACGCTCCATAGGGGCTGATATTATGATGGCATTTGATGAATGTACTCCATACCCATGTGATTACGATTATGCTAAAAATAGCATGGATTTAACTCATAGATGGTTAGATAGATGTGTAAAACATTTTGATAGAACAGAAGGGATATATGGCCATAAACAAGCTCTTTTCCCAATAGTACAAGGAAGCACTTATAGTGATTTACGCAAAATATCTGCCGAAACCATTGCAAAAGTAGGAGCTGAAGGTAATGCTATAGGTGGCTTATCAGTTGGGGAGCCCCCTGAAATGATGTATGAAATGACTGAAGAAGTATGTGATATTTTGCCAGATGATAAACCTCGTTATTTAATGGGAGTAGGAACACCGGTAAATATTTTGGAAAGTATTGCGTTGGGAGTAGACATGTTCGATTGTGTAATGCCTACACGTAATGGCAGAAATGGTATGCTTTTTACTAGTGAAGGAATTATTAATATTAAAAATAAAAAATGGCAAAAAGATTTTTCTGCTATTGATAGTAATGGATTATCCTTTGTGGATAGTCAATACACCAAAGCTTATTTGCGTCATTTATTTACTGCTAAAGAAACTTTAGGCCCTATGATAGCAAGTATGCACAATTTAAGGTTTTATTTATGGTTGGTTGGAGAAGCCAGAAATCATATCTTAGCAGGTGATTTTGCAACATGGAAAAATATAATGATTCCAAAACTTCAGTTTAGATTATAAAAATATGCTTACCAAGATTGACAGATACATTATTAAAAAGTTTTTAGGAACTTTTTTTTACGCCATCACTCTTTTGGCGGGGGTTATCATCATCTTCGATTTATCAGAAAAAATACAGGATCTTTTAGAGAACCAAGCACCGGTATATGAAATTATTTTTTCTTATTACCTGAATTTTTTACCCTATTTTATTAATCTATTTAGCTATCTGTTTGTTTTTATTTCTGTTATTTTCTTTACATCAAAATTAGCAATCAATACTGAAATAATAGCCATGTTAAGCTCTGGCATAAGTTTTCGCAGACTTCTTCGTCCTTATATGATAGCTGCTACTTTTTTGGCTCTTTTATCCTTTGTGTTGGCTAATTTTGTAATTCCGCATACTAATGTTAAGATGCGTGAATTCAAACAAAAGTATATTTCTAATTTAAAGCTTGATCGAGGACATAATATCCATTTTCAAATAGCAAAAAATAATTTTATTTATGTAGAAAGGTTTGATCCTAAAACTCTAACTGCCAGAAAGTTTTCTATTGAACAGTTTAATAGCGACGGAGCACTCATTTATAAGTTAAATAGTAGTAAAGCCGTGTTTGACACAATTGAGAATAAATGGACTATTCGAGATTATTATATCAGGAAAATAGATGGTTTTAAAGAAGACTTTAGTACAGGCACAAAAATGGATACCGTAATTGCTTTATTTCCAAAAGATTTGGTTTTAATTAAAGAAGATTATGAAGTAATGGATTTTTTTGAGATTAATCAATTTATTAAAGACCAACAAATGAAAGGAGCGGGTAATGTTATTCAATATCAAGTGGAGCAACAGAAACGCACCGCCTATCCTTTTGCAGCTCTTATTCTCACTATTATAGGGGTTTCTTTATCATCCAGAAAAATTAGGGGAGGAATGGGAATGCACTTGGGTTTAGGGATAGCCCTTACTTTTATTTATATATTATTTATGCAATTTGCTACTGTTTTTGCTGTTTATGGAGGTTTGTCTCCCGCTTTAGCGGCTTGGATTCCCAATATTATTTTTTCATTTATTGCAATCTTTTTGCTAAGGAACGCGCCTAAATAATTCTCTCAAATCATAATTTACACATTAATAATATCAAACGCTTTTATTTTGATAGATATGAGTTTGCCTTTGAATAGATTCCTTATGAACTAATTGTAGAACTTTCATTAAGAATTCCTTATTTATACCTTGTTCTTCACCATTTTCGAGTCTTTCTTTTAAAATATTTGACCATCTTTTAGCTTGATAAATAGTGATGTTATTATTGAGTTTATATTCACCAATTTCGTCAATGATTTCGAATCTTCTCGCTAGTATTTCAATAAGCTCAGCATCAAGTTTGTCAATTTCTGAACGTTGTTCTTCTAGTTTGTGCTGAAAGTTATAGTTTCCTTTTTGTCTTCTAATAACAATTTTATTCAGCAAATCATTCAAATGTTCTGGTTTTAGTTGCTGTGCAGCATCAGTAATGGCAATATCTGGATTAATATGTGATTCTATCATTAAGCCATTCATATCCAAATCAAGAGCTTTTTGGGCTATGTCGAATAATAGTTCTCGTTTCCCTGCAATATGACTTGGGTCTACTAAAATAGGCAGGTTTGGGATTCTTCTTTTAAGTTCAATGGGAATTTCCCACATAGGAGCATTTCTATAAATAGATTTCTTGAAAAAATCGAATCCTCTGTGAATAGCCATCATTTTATTTATACCAGCATCGTTTATTCTTTCAAGTGCACCTATCCACAGTGAAATATCTGGGTTCAATGGGTTTTTTACCAAAACTGGAACATCCACACCTTTCAAGGAATCTGCAATTTCTTGTACAGAGAAAGGATTAACCACAGTACGAGCACCTAGCCATAAGATATCAACACCATGCTTTAAAGCAAGTTCCACGTGTTTGGGATTGGCTACTTCCACAGCAGTTTTAAGTGATGTTTCTTGTTGAACTTGTTTTAACCAAAGTAAGGCTTCTTCGCCAATTCCCTCAAAGGAATGCGGCCGAGTTCTTGGTTTCCAAATACCGGCTCTAAATATTTTTACTTGACCAGTAGCATTAATTTTCTTTGCAGTTTTTAATACTTGCTCTTCTGTTTCTGCACTACATGGACCGCTAATAATTAGGGGTTGGTTTCCATTGTTACACCACTCGTTAAAGGGTAATATATTTAGGTGTTTACTCATGCTGCAAAAATACATAAAAAAAGGCCATCTCTACTGAGACAGCCTTTATCATTTCTAAGGAACAGATTATTTCTTAGCTAAGTATTCTGCAACACCTTCATGAGAAGCAGCCATTGCCTCTTCACCCGGTTTCCAGTTAGCAGGACATACTTCGCCATGTTTTTCAAAATACTGTAGCGCATCAACCATACGAATTGCCTCGTCTATGCTACGACCTAATGGGAGGTCGTTTACTACTTGATGACGAACAACACCTTCTTTATCAATTAAAAAAAGACCACGGTAAGCTACTGCTGCACCACTGAATGTTTCCTCATCTTTTTCTTCATCGTAATCATACTCGCCAGCTAAAACGCCAAAGTTTGAACTAATGGTTTTAGAAAGGTCAGCTACCAAAGGATATTTTACCCCTTTAATACCACCGTCTTTTAACTCAGTATTTAACCAAGCCCAGTGAGTGTGCTCAGAATCTACTGAACAACCAACAACTGCAACGTTTCTTTTATCAAACTCTTCCATTTTTTCTTGGAAAGCTATAATTTCTGTTGGGCAAACAAATGTAAAATCTAATGGGTAAAAGAAAAACACAACTTCCTTTTTACCAATATATTGATTTAATGAAAAATCACTTACAAATTCGCTACCGTTTACTACTGCTGCTGATACAAATTCAGGAGCTTTTTTTCCAACTAATACAGACATATTATTAATTATTTTTAAAGTTTATCAAATGATGTGCAAAGGTAATAAAAATTCCTTATTTAGAATGGATTTAAGTAAATTTAATATTTAAGTAAAAATTATCTAGCCTTGCAAATATTTTGTCTAGTAATTTTTTGAGCTGGAGCAATTATCTATTTTTGCAAATAAATATCAGTAATAAGACAAACATAAGATATGAAGAGCCTTATTTACTGATATAAAAATCTTGATAAGATATTATTTAGGATTATTTTTTATCCTGAATTGAATAGTTTTAAAAAACACAAATTATAATGAACAATTTTAAAATAATTATGCTCGTTGCATTTGCTTTAATAATGCAAAATTTATTAGCACAAAGCAATGACAGTTTATCACTTCATAGGACAAAAAAATTCATAAAATATCTCGATTTCCGTTTAGAAAATGGTGCTATGCTGGGGAATGGTGATGAGTTAGCTGATCAATTAGCCGAAACGAGTTATTATAATGGTTTAGATATACGTTTAGGGTTTAGAAGAAGCGACCCCAAAAATGTATATAGCAATGTTTACCGAAGACCATATTTTGGGTTAGGGTGGTATAGCTCCACTTTTCAAAAAGCTGAAATAGGAGAGCCTAATGCTCTTTACTTTTTTCTTACTATTCCCTTAAAATTTGAAGAGTTAAAAAAGTGGACTTTTTCTTATTCCGGAGCTTTTGGTCTGTCTTATAATTTTAATCCTTACGATCCTGTTAATAATCCATCTAATATTTTTGTGGGTTCTTATAAAAACTGTTATGTTCATTTAGGCTTTATTGCCAATTATAAATTTAATGAACAATGGGCTTTAAACGGAACAATTGGTTTTAAGCATTTTTCTAATGGTTCTTTTAAGCAACCCAATTTTGGATTAAATTTAATACCAATTACGGTAGGTATTAGCTATAAAGTAAGCAAAGATGAAGTGGAGCAGTTTCCCAAGTCTATAGCTCCATATTTGAAACATAATTTGTTTAATATTTCATTGATTGCCGGAAGTAAAAATTATGAAGCTGGAGGAGACAATTATCTAAAAGCTACTATTAGCATTGATTACCTTCGTCAGATTAATTATAGATACAGAATAGGTATAGGTTTCGATTTCTTTTATTCTGATGCTTCCAACTTAAGGAATACATCTGATGCTTCAAATTTCTCTAAGAGTTTTTCTTATGCCGTTGTTGGCTCTTGGGAATGGGCCTTAACTAAAAAGCTATATGTTCCTGTAGGGATTGGGATTTATTTGCATAGAAATAAAGAGAATAATGAGGCCACCCCATTTTACGAGCGCGTTGGAATTCGTTATAGGTTAACAAATCATATTTATTCAGGTCTTACTATAAAAGCACATGCCGGGGCTGCTGATATTTTTGAATGGACTATAGGATATACTTTCTACCAGGATCCAAATAAATATTAATTAAGAATAGTACAAATCATTCATAATCCTATTTTTTACGTCCAAAAGTGAACACTAGTTGTAACCATGTGTTACACTTCCCGTCTTAAGCCTGAATGGAAGCTGCAAGCACTCAATAAAATAGTGATTGGCACGTTTTTAGATGTGAAAAATATTTAAATTTTACTCGAATACTTAATTGTTTAGTACTTTTATTCAGATTTTAAATTGAAACCTATGTTTTTAAAGAAATTTTACCATCAGATTATAACATTATCATTTACATTTTTAATATTGGGATTAGGTAGTGTAGTTGCACAAAAAGTATGGACCTTGCAAGAGTGTGTAAACTATGCTTTAGAAAATAATATACAAATAAAGCAAAGCAGATTGCAAACACAAACGGCTGAAATTAATCTCCTGCAAAGTAAATTGGATTTTGCACCTTCTGCAAATGCTGGAGTTAACATGAATTATAATTTTGGTAGAAATGTGGATCCTGTTACTAATATTTATAGTAATCAACAAAGCATGAATAATAATTATAATCTTAATGGAAGATTAGATCTTTTTAAAGGCATGCAAAAATGGAATACTTTTAAAAAGAATGAGATTGATTATAAAGCAAGTGTTTATCAATCGGAGGAAATGGAAAATAGCATTTCTCTGACTTTGACAGGAGCTTATTTAAAAATTCTTTTCAATCATGAAATGCTTTTGGTTGCTAAGAAACAAATGGAAGTAACTAATGCTCAAATTGATAGAACATCAAAACTTGTTGAAGCAGGAACGCTGCCCAAAGGAGATCTGTTAGAGATTCAAGCACAAGGAGCAACAGAAGAAAGTAACCTGATTAAGGCAGAGAATAACCTAGCTTTTGCTTACCTTGATTTAAAGCAAATATTAGATTTACCAGCTTCGGAAGCTCTTGAAATTGACCGCCCGGATATTCAAGTGAGCAAAGAATTACAAATAATTCCCTCAGAGCAAGTATATGCCAATGCTGTGGATATTATGCCAGAGATTAAAAGTGGTGAATTATATGTGGAAAGCGCTGAAAGGTCTGTTAATATTGCTAAGGGTACACTATACCCATCACTATCTGTGAGTGGAGGAATAGGAACTAATTTTAATGATAAACAAAGAGAATCTATTCTAGATCCTAATAGCCCTATTATGTCTTATGGCGACCAGCTGAAAAATAATAGAGGAGAGTACATAACTGTTTCCTTAAACATTCCTATTTTCAATGGTTATTCCTCTCGATCATACGTGAATAAGGCAAAAGTACAGCGTATTAGTAGAAACTTTGATTTAGATTTACGAAAAAACGAGCTCCGCAAAAACATTGAGCAAAAATACCATGATGCCATTGCAGCCTATAAAACTTATAATGCAAATAAAATATCTGTTGAATCTTTATCGGAGTCCTTTAAGTATACTGAGGAAAAATTTACTATAGGAATGGTTAATTCTGTAGATTATAGCATTGCTAAAATAAAGTTAACCCAAGCTCAATCGGAGTTATTAAGAGCAAAGTACGATTATATTTTTAAAACAAAGATTTTAGATTTTTATATGGGCATTCCTTTGTCACTATAGTTTATCGTTGTAAAATAACATATTATGAAAAATAAATGGATAATTATTATTGCAGTTTTAGTTGTGTCTATGCTGGTGGTATTGGTTGTATTAAAAAACAAGGGATTGTTAGGAGGAGACAAAACAACTAAGGTTACGGCCGAGGAAGTTAGTTTACAAACTATAATAGAAACCGTAACTGCAAATGGAAAAATACAGCCTGAGAAGGATATTAAAGTAAGTCCGTTTATTGGAGGCGAGGTGATTGAACTTACTGTAAAGGAGGGCGACCAAGTAATAAGTGGTCAGTTATTGGCTAAAATAGACCCCAAAGCTTATCAAACAGCATTTACACGTTCTGAAGCAGCCCTTAATTCACAAAAAGCCGCAGTTGCTAATGCTAAAGCTTCTGTTGCGCAGGCCCAAGCAGAGTTTATTCAAAACGAATTGGATTATAAAAGAAACCAAGGGTTGTGGAAAAAACAGGTGATTAGTAATGCCGATTTTGAAAAAGTGAAGGCTGCTTTTGAAGTTAGTAAAAGTAGAGTTGATGCAGCTAAAGAAAACTTAAAATCGGCAGAGTTTCAGGTAAAAAGTAGTGAAGCTAGTTTAAAAGAAGCTAGAGAAAATCTTACTCGTACTGCAGTTTTTGCTCCCCAAGACGGAACTGTTTCTTTACTTAGTGTTGAGAAGGGGGAACGAGTACAAGGAGCATCACAGTTTTCTGCCGGTACAGAATTAATGCGTATTGCCAATCTTAAAAACATGGAAGTTCATGTTGAAGTAAACGAAAACGATATAGTAAGAGTATCCATTGGTGACACCTGTATTATTGAAGTGGATGCCTATCTAAAAGATAAATTCAAAGGTCTTGTTACCGAAATTGCTACTTCGGCAAATACCCAAGGGACTAGTGCCGATCAGGTAACCAATTTCGATGTTAAAATACTCATGCTGGGCGATTCTTATAAATATTTAGCCGATAATAAACCTGAGAGCTTTAGCCCTTTTCGCCCTGGAATGTCGGCTTCTGTAGATATTCAAACCGAGGTGCGGAAAAATGTACCCTGCATTGAAATTGCTGCTGTTACAACCCGTGATGATACTACCGGTAGAAAATTGACCTCATACGAAAGAAGAAAGAAAGCAAAGGAAAAAAAGCAGGATGCTCAAGAAGATGTTGAGAAAGAAGTTAAAGAGTATGTTTTTGTTTATCAAGATGGAGTGGCTGTAATGCGTGAAGTAAAAACAGGTATACAAGACAATAAATTTATTGAAGTGCAGTCTGGATTAAAAGAAGGTGAAATGGTGATAACCGGCCCATACTCAGCTGTATCAAAAGTTCTTAAGAACAGAGATCATGTAGAAAAAACTTCTAAGGATAAATTATTTGAGGAAGAGGAGAAGTAATACTTAAGGCATTATAAAGCTATCCGTAGGGACAGCAATTCCCTCTGTATAACCTAAATTGGGCAATACACCATTATAAGAATTGCTAAAATAGGATGCTCCATAAGCTTGCACGTAATATTTTACACCACTTTGCAAGCCTAAGCCTTCCAAGTATTCTTTAGTTAATATTAAAGTGTGATGACTGGCATTTATTGTAAATCTACCAGTGTGAAATTTAAATGTATCGTGGCTAATCTCGGGGATAGTATGGAATAAGAACCGAATATACCTTCCTCTGCTTTTAATTTTTGATCCTAAAGTAACTTCTAAATGAAGACTATCATTTATCATTTCTGCATTAAACTGAGAAACAGTAGTTGATGACTTTTCACTTAAATTTGGTATTTCTCCAATATGTCCAACTGAGCCGGTATATTCATGATTATAATTGGTTTTTTTATAAGTACCAAAACCTTCTTTTTCGTAAACGATAGTATAATTAGGATAATAAGCAGCATTTAAGATTAAAAAAGAACCATCTTTTTCAGTTTCGCCGTAAAAGTAGCCAGGTCCTCCCTCAAGGTGTACCAGCATTCGTTCGTTCGACACTTTTTCTCCAAATTCATTATATAATTTTACGGAACCCTCAATATTTGAATTAGTGGTAATTGAATCAATGGGATCCTCTTTTTCTTTTTCCTTGCATGACACAATAAACATGCTGGCAATAGTAAATATAATCAGAAATTTTTTCATGTTGTGTATTTTTATTAATAAGTAAATGCAATGAGTATTAAATTTGCTATAAAAACGAACATCTATTATCAAACATAAAAATAACTATAACGAAGTATTAAATATGGTATTAGCATATAAACTTCGGAATAGAAGAATAAAATAATTATTAGATTTCTCTTTTTTTACGCCTGCTCCAGCATTTCTTTCGCTTTCACTAAGATAGTGTCATCGGCAATGTCAACAATTCCGCCATCAGGACCTTGCTCAATACTTAAACCCATTGTTTCACCATTATCGTAGTTGGAGCCACCAAAATAATTTCTCACAGTTTCTACTGTTAAGCCTAAATCGTTGGCAATTTTATGAACAGAACCATCTGGTAAATTGTCTTTTATCTTACGTAATTCGTTAAATGTAATCTTCATAATAGTCACTTATTGTTAAGGGCATAAAATTAAGAAAAATAAGTGATTGAGCATACTGTTTAACAAAAATTAACCGCCGCTTTTTATTGTGTGCTAATCAATTTATTGCTGATGATTGCATCAATTACATTTAGGTAAATGCACTATTTTACGATAAAAAATATAATTGTAAATTTGTCGCTCATTATTAAAAGCTATCATGTCGGCATATTTAGAATCTAATTACCGTAAAATCACTACTCATGTTTTAAATGAGATGAAACATAGAGGAGAGAAAATTTCCATGTTAACAGGCTACGATTATTCCATGGCTACTATTTTGGATCAAGCAGGAATAGATATTATATTGGTAGGTGATTCCGCCTCCAATGTAATGGCAGGCCATAAAACAACTTTACCCATCACTTTGGATCAAATGATTTATCACGCTTCCAGTGTAATGCGGGGTGTTGAGCGTGCGCTAGTTGTGGTAGATATGCCTTTTGGAACTTATCAGGGCAATAGTAAGGAAGCTTTGCATTCAGCTATCAGGATTATGAAAGAGAGTGGGGCAAATGCTATAAAAATGGAAGGAGGAGCCGAAATTTTAGATTCTATCAATCGTATTTTATCAGCTGGAATTCCTGTTATGGGGCATTTAGGTCTTACACCACAATCTATCCATAAATTTGGGACTTATGTAGTAAGAGCTAAGGAAGAAGAAGAAGCTGAACAGCTATTGAATGATGCACAGTTGTTGGAAAAAGCTGGTTGCTTTGCCATTGTGCTTGAAAAAATTCCTGCTGAATTGGCGGCTAAAGTACAGGAGATGGTTAAAATACCTGTTATTGGGATAGGTGCCGGAGGCCAAGTTGATGGCCAAGTACTTGTATTACATGATATGCTTGGGATTACTCAAAAGTTTTCTCCTAGGTTTTTACGAAGGTATCATAACCTAAGTGAAGAGATAAAAGGGTCTATACAAGCTTATATTGAAGATGTTAAAACAAAAAACTTCCCCAACGAAAGAGAACAGTACTAAGGATTGGAGTTTAAAAAGAACACTAACTTATTTTATATAATTCAAAAAAAATACACAACATGAAAAGATTACATAAATGGGCTTTTATTTTAGTAGCTCTCCTCATTTCTTTTCCTTCAATGGCAAAGAAAAAAGATGATAAGCATAAAAAAGACGCTTATCAATTCACTATGATTAAAGATATTCCTACCACAGGAGTTCGCAACCAATATCGTTCGGGGACTTGTTGGAGTTTTAGTGCCAATAGTTTTTTAGAGACAGAATTATTAAGAAAAGGGAAAGGCGAGATTGATTTATCAGAAATGTTTGATGTAAGAAATGCATATAGCGAAAAAGCTGTAAGGACTGTCAGATGGCATGGTAATTTGAATTTTGGTGGCGGTGGAGCATTCCATGATGTTACTTGGGTTTTTGAAAATTTTGGTGCAATTCCCGAAGAAGCATATACAGGGTTGCAATATGGCGAAAAAAAGCATGTACATGGTGAAATGGATGCTTTACTTGATGCTTATGTAGAGGCAGTGATTAAGAATAAAAACAAGAAAATTTCTACTGCATGGCATCAAGGTTTTGATGGGATATTAGATGCTTATTTAGGTCCTGTTCCAGAAAAATTTACCTATAATGGTGTTGAATATACTCCAAAATCTTTCGCCGAATATTTAGATTTAGATATGAGTGATTATATTGAGGTAGGTTCCTATACACATCACCCATTTTACTCTAAGTTTATACTAGAAGTACCTGATAATTGGATGTTGGATGAAATTAATAATGTACCCATGGAAGATATGATGGCAATAATTGACAATGCTATTATGAATGGATATTCTGTTGGTTGGGGTGCAGATGTTAGTGAAAAAGGGTTTAGTTGGAAAAATGGAGTTGCTATTGTTCCCAATGAGGAGAAGCCTGAGATAGCCGGTATGGAAAGTGGTAAATGGGAAAAATTGGATAGTAAGGAAAAAAAGAAAATGCTTTATAGTTTTGATGAACCTGTAGCCGAAAAAACAATTACACAGGAAATGCGCCAAGAGCAATTTGATAATTATAAAACTACTGATGATCATGGAATGCTTATAGTTGGGATTGCCAAAGACCAAAGAGGAGAAACTTTTTATAAAATTAAGAATAGTTGGAGTGAGCATGGCAGCCCTTATGCAGGGTATTTTTATGCTTCAAAGCAATTTGTAGCATTAAAAACTATTGATATGATTATTCATAAAGATGCTATTCCTCAAGATATTAAAAAGAAAATGGGAATTTAACAGATTGATTCATGGTCTAGATTGAATAAAAAAACAGAGGGTTTACACTTGACAAACCCTCTGTTTTTTATTGTTTTATTAGTTTGCAAAGCCAGTACATATGATGTAATTATATAATGAATTTCTCATACTGAAATCCTATTATTACATCGATGGCTTGCTCTAAGCATGTTTTTTGGAATTAGTGCTAACAGACAAATAAAGAAACCATTTGAAGTGAGCGAGCAAAGGATTCATTTCATTTACCAATTGGAATTATTTTTCCATAATAGTTTTCAAATTATCTAATCCTTTTTGTAAATCAGGCCCTAATACTTCTTCCATATTCATAAATAACAACATCAAGTTCATTGGGAAATCGATATGTCCATCGAAGCCCCAGCTTACTTTGGTTTTGTTATTACTAATAGTTTCAAAAGTGAAGTAGGCAGGCGAGGTACTGTTCCAAGGCTCTATAAAACGCAATTCAAAATCTATTCTATTTCCCGGGTCAATCTTAATTATTTCCTGCTCCCCAACTCCTACATCAGGATTTTCACTTTCCCATCTAGACACAAAACCCACGGTTCCATCTTTTCCGGTATAGGTTTTTTTCATATCCGGATCCATATTACTCCAAACGCTAAAGAGGTCTTGGTTTTTCAAATATTTTACATAATTAAATACAATTTCTTTATCTGAATTAATTTTTACCGATCTGACTACTGAATAGTCTTTATTGGCAAATGCAGCAATAATTATAACCAAGGCAACAAGGCCTATTATAAACAATAATATTTTTTTCATTTCTCTATAATTTTATATTCCAGCAAGGTTTCTACTTTAAAAGAAACATCATCATTCCAAATTGAACTTTAAAAATGCTCAATTAGTAATTGATTTGTCGCGATAAAGTTACTAAAAACGGCAGCCTATTAATTGTTATAAAATAGTTAATTGTATTATTCTGTAGAATCTATTTTTCGTACTTGGGAAATATCTATATGTAAATTCATTGAAAGGCCTAGTTGGCCTATTCGTAAAATAACTTTCTTTTTACCATCGGTATCTTTAACTACTTCGCCTTGAAAGCCCATTAATGCACCACTTTCTATTTGCACCATTTGTCCTTTCCTGAATCTGTGTTCACTAAATGTCACCGAGGTATCTGAAGCAATAATTTTTTTCATGGCTTCTATTTGCCAATCGGGAATAGCAGCAGCTTTTCCTTCAAAAGTGATATAACGAATAACACCTTGAGTATTTAGAATATCGTAATATTCTTTTTCGCTGGTGCGCACAAAAATATAGGAATTAATATAGGGAACTTCCACCCATTTTTTTCTATCGCTCCACTGGCGTAGTTTTCGTTGCATGGGTAAATAGACTTCTATTCCTTGATCAAGAAGAAGTTTTTCTGCAACTTTTTCTCCTCTAGAACGAGTATATGCAGCATACCAATGATATTCCAAAGCCATAGGTTAGTCCTATTTACAGTTAGTGTTTTTTAATAAAGGGTGGTAATCACCTCTTAATCCCATCGGCTTGGAGTTTCTAATATGAAAAACAGTATTTATACTATCACGAGCTTCTTCTAATCGGAAACCACCACCACCAAGAATATCTTGATAGCTTGCAGTGTGTAAATCGGTAAACCCACCGCTAAATTCTATTTCGTCGCCATCTACTGTAATGGATCGGTAGGTAGGTTGACCAGTGTTTTTGATATCGGCAGGAATATCGTTATAATCTAAACTAAGTAGCCAACGAACTCTGGCTTGTCCAAGTTCTAAATAACCGGCAGCTTTGTCTTTGTTGAGGCAGTGAACTAAATTCTCTTTTACAGGGCCAAAAATATAGGAAAGCATATCGAAAAAGTGAACACCTATATTGGTAGCTACTCCTCCTGATTTTTCAAGATCACCTTTCCAGCTCACATAATACCAACGGCCACGAGAAGTAATATAAGATAAATCCACATCATATATTTTGTCTTTGGGGCCTTCTTCTATTTTTTTCTTTAAGGCAATAATAGAGGGGTGCAAACGAAGTTGAAGAATGGTATAAATATTTTTATTAGTTTCTTTTTCAATAGTTTGTAAAGCATCTACATTCCATGGATTCAAAACAATAGGTTTTTCACAAATAGCATGAGCATTGTTTCTTAAGGCTAAGCGAATATGTGAATCGTGCAGGTAGTTTGGAGAGCAAATGCTCACATAATTAACTTCTCTACCTTTATCCATTCTTCTCAGCTTATCTAAATGTCTATCGAAACGCTCGGGTTCTGTAAAAAAATTGGCATTAGGAAAGAAGCTATCCATGATTCCAACGCTATCAAATTTATCGAGTGCAGCAACCAAATTGTTTTTTGTTTCTTTTATGGCTTTTAAATGACGAGGAGCAATATAGCCGGCAGCTCCAATAAGTGCGAAATTATAAGTGTTATTCATCATTTTATAGTTTTAGAATAATAAATCAATTTAGATTTTTGGATGCGGCAAATATAAACCTATGATTAATGAAACACAAATAATTCTTGTTTTTATCAAAGCGGGTTTATTTCGGCTAAGCTATGAATTAGGTATTGCTTATCACTTCCTAAATCTTTGCATTGGTATCGGCTTCTGTTTTTTTTAATGACTTTAAATTGGCGGTTTTTAAAGTAAAATAAACTACCTATTTCCATATCGGCAAGGATTGTATTATTTCTGTTTGTATTATATTCCCTAATAGCCTTTGTTAGAGGAATATCTGATGTGCTGGATGCTTTAGGGTTTTGCATGTGTTTTTGAAGAATTTTTAGCAGTTTATTTGGAAATACCTGATCGTTCAAAAAAGGATACATAAGCCCTTGAAAGGTTCTTTTCCACTCAATACCATGTGGTTGCAGGTTTTTATAATTATTATTGTTTTTCCAAACCATCCAATGCGCTATTTCGTGAATCAAAGTGATTAGGAATGCATAGGGATTTAAATCGGCATTAATACTTAAGCTTGCAGGTTTCCCTTGTTGAGGAGGCCTAAAGTCTCCAAGTTTTGTGGAGCGCGAGTGCTTGATATTCAAGTTAATTTGGTTCTCTTTAATGAGATTTAAAACTGTATCTATTGTTGTTTTTGGCAGGTAATTAGCAAGAATATCACGATCACTTTTAGGCATAAAGGACAGGTATTAATTTAACTGTATTGGTTTGATGGTTTGCCTGACTAAAGGAAGGGCAATCGCAATCTTTTTTCCTACTTTTACGCATTCCTTTTCTTTTTGGGGCACAAGCACCTAATGCAAGGGCTATTATAAGAAGCGAGAAAAACATTTTCTTTTTTATCATAAGGTTTTTATTATTGAACGCAAAAATAGCAAGAATGTGATTGCTTATAGTTTTTTTTAGTCAGATTAATGGTGGTGGCTATTGCTGGCCAAACCAAAGGTTAATTGTGTTCGGCTTTTATATTTTTCTCCGGCCTTTATAAAAATGCTTGGAAAACCTGCATGATTTGGAGCATCGGGTATGTTTTGTGTTTCCAAACAGAATGCACCATGTTTATTAATAGGCAAACCTTGTTTCCCATTTATATCTCCTTTAGGGAAGTTATTGCTGTAAAAAACCACAGCAGTTTGGTCAGTTACTATTTCCAATACTCTACCATTTTCTGGATGAACTACTTTGGCTGTGATGCCAAATTTTCCTTCAACTTTATTAATAATGTATACATGATCCAAACCGGTAGGCATTTGTGCCAATGCTTCTCCTATTAACTTACCACGGCTAAAATTTGTTGGTTTTCCCAAAACATAATCAAAGCTTCCGTTTGGTATCAACTCTTCGGTAAGGGCAATTGTTTTTAAAGAATTGATCATGATGAGGTGTTCGTTAATAGTATCCCCAGCATTATTTGATAAATTAAAATAGGAGTGAGAAGTCATGTTAACAACTGTATCAGCATCAGAAACAGCATCAAAATAAACCATCAATTGGTTTTTATTATTGAGAATATAGCTTGTTTTAAATTCTCTATTTCCGGGGTATCCTCCTTCACCATTTTTTGCTTTTGTTTTAAGAACTACTTTTACCGAATCGGTTTTTATTTCAGTTTCAGCAAGCCATATTTTTTTATTTAATCCCATATGTCCACCATGGAGATGATGTTTGCCGGCATTGGAATCAAGTTGTAACAACTTACCATTCAAAGGAATTTGTGCACTGGTAATTCTTCCTGCAACAGGACCTATTACAGCCCCCATATAATATGGATCTTTTTCGTAGGCTTCCAAAGTATCGTATCCCAAAACAATATCTTTAAAATGGCCATCTTCATCAGATGTTTCTATACATTGAATAATGCCCCCGTAGGTTAATATACTTACTTTTACCCGGTGATTATTAATTAGATCTATCTTTTCAATAGAATCCCCATTTACTGTTATACCAAAAGGTGATTTAATAATATCCATTTCAATAATTAATCTTATATCGGTTCATTTGACCATTTATTTTTATGCAAATTGTAACAAAACAAATTATCCCGCCGTCACAGTTTAAAGAAACAAAAATATTAAAACATCAATCATGAAAACAAAATCGGCAATATTATTTTTAGCAATTTTAATGACATCCCTTTTTACCTATTCACAAACGGAAAATATTACTAAAAGAAACTTAGAAAGTTTTAATGCATTAATTGTGGGAGGGTATTATAAAATTAATCTACACAAAGGTGAAGCAAAAATTATCATTCACAGTAAGGAATCAACAGCCCAAAAAATTATTACAGATGTAAAAAACGGGGTTCTTAAAATTAGTAATAAACCTATGAATAAGAGCAAGCTCATAATTATAGATTTATATAGTGATTATATTAATGATTTTGATGTAAGTGGAGCTGTAATATTGGTATCGGAAGAGGTTCAAAAACCAGAAAATATTAATTTGGATATTAGTGGAGCTGCCAGCATAAAACTAGCTTTAGAAACCCATTCGGTTCATGCAAAGTTAAGCGGGGCTAGTGTATTGGATTTAAGTGGGCAAGCAAAAGATGTGGATATAGAAGCTAAAGGAGCAGCTATTATGAACGTTTCTAATTTGATTTCAGACAAAAGAAATATTAGCGCTAAAGGTTCGGCAGGAGTTATGGTTTCTAATGAAAATCTTTTTGAACAAGATGAGGAGAAAGGCAATGACAGCATAACTCACAATAACGATATTCATGCTACGGATAGGTATGGAGAAAGAACTACATATGGCGTAACTTATGATGGCTCTAAAGCCAGGGCAAGATTCCTTGGAATTCACGTTGATGTGGATGAGGACGACGAGACAGGTGAAGTTAGAATAGGAACGCATAAATGGGTATATGATAGCGAAGGAGAAGTAACTCATAAAAGAATAAAGTATAGCAGGTTTAATGGACACTGGGGTGGATTAGGTTTAGGAGTAAATGGTTATGTTAACGAGAAATTTGTTTACGAACTTCCCAAAGAATACGCTTTTATGGATTTGCTTTGGCAAAAATCGGTTAATGTTGACATCAATATTTTTGAGCAAAACATTAAATTATCACCGGCAGGAAATATAGGTTTGGTAACAGGAATTGGATACTCAATTTATAATTACCGATTTACAAAGTCTTTTACTGTGATGAAAGATTCTACATTTTTTTCAGGTAGTTATAATTATGGCATTAATGTAAGAAAGAGCAAAATAGTTACCAATTATATCACTGTGCCTATTCTGATTGAGATTCAAGATAAAAACCCCAGTCCCCTCACAAAATATAGATGGCATGTGAACATTGGTGCTATTTTTGGATTAAGAGTACATACGCACCAAAAAACATATTTTAACGAAACCAATAAAGAGTATCAATTATTACATCCTGTTACGAACGAAGTAGTGGCTTTAGCTACCTCACCATCATCCCCTAAAAGTAAAGTACGCGAAGATTTTTACATGAGCCCTTTTAAAATGGATGCCAGTTTACGAGTGGGTTGGGGTTGGATTAACCTGTATGCCAATGTTTCTTTAGTTCAAATGTTTAATGTAGGAAAAGGGCCAAAATTATATCCTTTTAGTGTGGGTATTATGTTGGTAAGCTGGTAGATAGAAAGATAACCTTTGCCGAAAAAACACAAGTAAGTTTTTTAAATTCTTCTATATAAGATCATTGGCAGATTGTTATTATTAGTCGGATTATAGAATTGAATATGGATGCAGAGAGAAAATATGTGAATGAACAAACTGCATTCTACCTACGCTTATTTTCCCAAAAAATCTTCATCTATAAGAAAAACATAAGGCAATAGTATGATTATTGCCAGTTTTTCTTATTTTTGTTTGTACAAATAAACATTTATACATTTTATACTTTTATTTATATTAATAATATCAAACAAAAGTATTATCACTTTACCAAATATGAAAAATCTGTTTACTATTCTTTTCGTTCTAGCGATTATTCCTATTGTTTTCTCTCAGAAAAAACCAAAAAACAAAATGAAATTTGGTAAAGTATCTATAGAGGAGTTACAAATGACAGATTGCCATCTTGATTCAACGGCTAATGCTGTAGTTTTAGGAGATTTCAGGTCTTATTCCTTTGATTATATTCCGCATATTGGCTTTCAAATCAGTTATAATGTATATAGAAGGGTAAAGGTACTAAACAACGAGGGTGTTGACGAAGTATCTGATTTTGTGATTTCATTATACAATCATAATGGGGTAGGGGAAAAAGTTACCTCATTTAAAGCTTATACTTATAATTTAGAGGGGGATAATATTATAGAAACCAAGCTGGATAGAAAAAGCAAATTTGTTGAAAATAATGAGTATTCAGACAAATATAAATATGCATTTACTAATGTAAAAGCAGGAAGTATTTTGGAGTATAAATACTCTATATCATCCGATTTTATCTCAGATTTCGACACCTATTATCCTCAAGAACACATTCCTGTTTTGTGGGCAGAGCTGCATGTAGAATACTTTGAAGAAATAAAATTCAAGTATTTTACAAGTGGCAGTGTATTCCCTTTTTATAGCAATCACGATTTGCTTCAGGGAAAAGTGATTGATACGTGGATTTATAAAAATGTACCGGCAATAGAGCAGGAAGCGTATATGCGCAATGTAAAGAATTATACAGCTAAAATTGATTATGAATTATTAAAAGTTGCTTTTCAAGGGTCATATTATCAGGATTATACCACTAGTTGGAAAGAAATAGCTAAAGATATCATGAAGTCTGATCATTTTGGTAAGCTGCTGGAGAAAAAAAGATATTTTAAAGAAATTGTTTCTTTTGTAAAAAGTGATACAACTGCTCAAGATGAAATGAGTCAAGTAAAATCGGCACTGGCATATATAAGAAGTAATTATGAATGGAATGGTAATAATAGATACTTTCCGACCAATGATTTTAGCAAAGTAATTTCAAAAAAATCAGGCAATTCGGCTGATTTGAATGTTCTGTTGTTGGGTACTTTGACCGAGCTTGGAATTAGTGTTCGTCCTTTTGTTTTATCCACACGTAACCATGGTATGATTTTACAATCGAAGCCATCATCCAGCGATCTGAATTATACAATTACAGCATTCTATATTGATGGTAAAATACATCTTGTTGATGCTGCTGTTGATTATTCCCCAATAGATATTCTTCCCCCAAAATGCTTAAATGGCCAGGGCTTTTCTGTTAATGAGACCTCCCCAAGATGGGTAGATTTAGAGACCGGTATTTCTTACTCTAAAAAAGTATTTGTTCAAGCTAATATTGATGAAGACTTTATTGTTTCCGGTGCATATCAGGCAAAAGAAATAGGCTATGCTGCTGCGAGTTTAAGAAAGAACATTAAGTTGGCCGGTGGTGTTGAGAAGTATATTCAGGACGATATAGAAAGCACTTCCGACTTTAATTTGGCAGAATATAGTATAAGTAATGAAAAGAACTTAGACAAAGATATTACAGTTCGATATAAGTTTACGTCTGATGTGCAAATTCAGGAAATGGGTGATATGATAGGTATTCGGCCCATTCTTTTCAGAGACTATAAAAGTAATCCTTTCACCAAAGACGTTAGAGAATTTCCTATTGACTTCATTTATCCAATATCTTTATCATATACTTATATTTACACTTTGCCATCAGGCTTTGTAGTTGATGAGTTGCCCAAACCCACAAGGGTTAGTAATAAAGAAAAAACCATTAATTTTCTTTTAAATACTGTAGCTCGGGGAAACACCATCACAATTTCTTTAAAGTTTAATATTAAAAAGGCTTTTTTCCCTACTCAACAGTATGAAGAGATAAAGTCTTTCTTTGATTATTTTATCGATAATCAAAATCAGCTCATTATTATTAAACCTGAATAAGCTATTTAAATGAATTTGAAAAACATCTACATTTTAATATTATGTATCACTCCTCTTATTGGTTTTTGTCAGGCTAAACCCCAAAACATGTCTTTAGGTATAGGTCCAGTTGTTCCAAAAAAAACTAATGCTATCATTCGTAATTTTTCTACTGATATTGAAATTGCATCAAAAAGTAAAATCATTATTAGGGTAAAAATGACAAAGACAATATTAGATCAAGAGGGGAAACAAAAAAGCTTGATTAATTGGTATTATAATGGTTTTAGTAAATACATATTGGGAAATGTTTGGGTTTATGATACTTTGGGAAATATCCTTCACAAAAAAAGATTATCTCAAATGCAAGATGAAGGAATGTCGGGACTTGTTTCGTTTTTTGATGATTTGAGAATGATTTATTATAATCCTCATCTGAAAGCTTTCCCCTATACTATTCAATACGAGTATACCAAAGTTATCAATAGTTTCTTTCAATTACCACAATGGGTACCTCAGCCTTATAGCAATACTTATGTTGAAAAAGCCAGTTTAAATATTGTAAATAGCAGCAATTTAAAGTATCGGTTTTTTACAGAAAACTTCCCTGATTCAAGTATCATCATGTTAAAAGAAGGGGAAAACATATCCTGGAAGGTTAATAATTTAGAACCTGTAGATATTGAATCATTTACTTATAAAGGTAGTGATCAATTACCAAGAATTAAATTACAGTTAGAGTCGTTTGAAATGGAAGGATTCCAGGGGGAGTTTAAAGATTGGAAATCCTTTGGACAATGGAATTATGATTTAAATAAAGGCAGGCAGGAGCTTCCGGCAGAAACAATAAATTATATGAGAGCACTAACAGATACAATTGATAGTGATTATGAAAAAGCAGAGGCTATATATAAATGGGTTCAAAATCAAACCAGATATGTAAGCGTTCAATTAGGCATAGGTGGTTGGCAATCATTTACAGCGCGCGAAGTAGACGAAAAAAAATATGGTGATTGCAAAGCATTAAGCAATTATACCAAGGCATTATTAAACTCCTGCAATATAGAGGCTTATTATTGCATAGTAAATGCAGGGTCTAGGGAGAATGCTATTAATCCTAACGAATTATCAAATAAATTTAACCATGTTATTTTATGCTTACCATTAAGTGGTGATACTACTTGGCTAGAGTGCACATCTGATGACACTCCTTTTGGTTATATTAGTAATTTTACTGACGACCGATATGCTTTGCTTGTTAAAAATCATGAGAGCAAATTAGTTAAAACAACAATTTATCATTTAGATGATAATGTATTGCTAAGAAAATCTATTGTTCAGATAAGTAATGAAGGAGGAATGCTAGCAAATTTACAAGCGGTTTACCATAATTTATTTACAGAAAACAGGAGGTTTCAGTTGAATGAAGCTCTACCTGATCAGAAAGATAATTTATACGATTTAGTTCATATAAACGGATTTCACATTGATAAATTATCCTATCAATTTTGTGAAGATTCTCATCCGGTTATTACCGAGAGAGTTGATTTTACTGTACGGAAAATTGCTGCAACAACATCTACAAGAATGTTTTTTCCGATATTTTACTTAAACAAGAAAAGAAAAAAATTGAGCAAAAATGCAGACAGGAAAAACGATATTATCTTGAGACGGTCATTCACCTATATCGATACTATTGAATATACTTTGCCCAGTGGCTATCAAGTTCAAAGCCTTCCAAAGGAAAAATCTATTATTTCCGATTTTGGTACTTATCAGACAAAGATTAAACAAAAAGGGAACAATATTATGTTTGTTAGGAAAGAAGAGAAATATAAAGGTATATTTAAAGCCAAAAGGTTTGAGGAGTTCGCTGCTTATAAAAACAGCATAATTAAAGCAGATAAAGCCAGCTTAGTTTTGAAAAAGGAAGAATAAATAGTTGATTAGGTGCATTTATTGGTTTAAAAAAAGAGGCCATGTTCAAGTAATTCTCATTGCTAAATGGGGCAAGGCAAATAAGCTTTTTGTATATCAAAAAAACTCTAATAAATCCAGAAAATTTATTGGCTTTATTTTATTTCTGAAAAAAATGTTAATTAGGTCTGTGGCAAACATTATCCCTGTATTTTTGCCAAAAATTTAAAAAGAATATCATGATTATAAATTTAAATAAATATACAGCTATTACTTATACATTAAAGTCGGGTAATGCTGAAGGCAAAATAATAGAAACTGTAGAAAGCACAAAGCCTTTGGAGTTTATTTTTGGACAAGGAAACATGCTTCCTGCCTTTGAAAGCCAGATTAATGGATTACAAGCAGGTGATAAATATGAGTTCACAATTCCTAGTGCCGAAGCTTATGGTGTTTTTAAAGATGAGTTGCTAATACAGCTCGATAAAAGCATGTTTGCTCAAGACGGTGTTGTGAATGAGCAAATGCTATCTATTGGCAATCAAATTCCAATGCAAGATAGCAAAGGAAACAGGATGAATGGTATTATAAGAGAAGTTTCGGAGGATAAAGTGAAAATGGATTTTAATCATCCTTTAGCAGGCCAAGACTTATATTTTGTTGGACAAGTAGAAGCAGTAAGAGAAGCTACTTATGAGGAGCTAAACCCTCCAGCTCATCAGGGTTGTGGCTGTGGTTCAGGTGATGGCTCTTGTTCTACAGAAGCCGAACATGCCCATAACCATGCAGATGAAGGCTGTGGTTGCGGAGACTCTAGTTGTGGTTGTTAAGATAGTTTTTACTTAAGCATTACAAACCATCATTAGGAACGGGCCCGGGCTCGTATCTTCTCAATCCACTTTAACTGATTTCTACATTTATTCTGAACTCCTCTGCTGGATTCAGGGTAAATGTAGTCGATCATTTGCTCCAATTCATAAAATAAGTCGGGTTGATTTTTTGCAATTTGGAAGAATATATCCATTGAAAAAGCTTTGGTGGCTATTTCGGTTTTGGGGTTCATAATTGCTTCCGATGTATATTGTATTAAGTAGCCATGCCACTGTTCTTCAACCCTTATTTTAGAAATAATTGCCAATAATGATCTTAAGATGGGAGGCGATTTTATGTTTTCTAATTGAGCAATAAACTCATTATAATAAGGCTCCAGTGTTTTTGGGGAACTATCGAATAATAAACGTAAAGACCAAGCAGCCCTTCGCGATACAGGCTCTTCTTCCAAATAGATAAGTTGTAAAAAGGTGGTAATTAGTTCAGGTTTCTTCAATAGCACTTTAGCTATAAAAAGGCTATTATTTTTGGAGTATTCCTTTAAAATTAGTTCTCTAAGTTCCTCCATGATAAGGTAATAAATTACTTTTCGGTATTTTCTTCAACCACGTTAGCTGCTTCAAACGCTTTTGATTTTTCCATTTCTTTTTGAACTTTTTTTAATAGAAAAGCGAAGTACATCATGATTGAGCCAACTAAAATACTTAAAACACCAAGAAGTTGAATAATCCAACCGGCTACCATTTCTGGTCTAAATATCAATACAGCACCAATAACTAAAGCCATCAAACCATTTATTTTCATTAAGTTTTTCTTATCAAACTGCGTAGAGTTAGCAAAGCCTGTATAGAGTTGAAACACGCCAAGTATCAATGCCCAAAGGCCAATAATTAATAGGATAAACTGAATAAGCCAAGTAGGTTCAACAATTAATATGATACCTAGAGAAAGGTTTACCAATCCTTCGAGCAGCCAAAAAAACATATTTTTTCCTTCTTTGGCGTAAGAAAAAGCGCCAAAAACTAAAAACAGCCCGCTAATTAGTATTAAAATACCTGCTGCAAAACCTATAGTTGCCAGGGTTTCGTGAGGAACAAATAAAAATACGGTACCTGCTATAATTGCTATTATGGCATTAGCCATGAGTAAAAACCATTTATTTTTTAAAGAATCCATACTTTTTTGTTTTTGGTTTTCAAAGATAGCATAAATGAGTTAAATGAGTCAGTTTGAATTTTAGTAGTTTTCATTTTAAAAGCAAAAAACGTCTGCAATCATAAAACCACAGACGTTTTTAAAATATTTTAAATACAATTTATTTTACTGTATCCATATATTGAATAAGCTCTATAACCTTGGTAGAATATCCCATTTCGTTATCATACCAGCTCACTACCTTCACAAAATTATCGTTTAAGCTAATTCCGGCATTGGCATCAAATGTAGAGGTACAAGTTTCGCCAACAAAATCTTGAGAAACTACCATATCTTCGGTATATCCTAAAACACCTTTCATTGCGCCTTCGCTAGCGGCTTTCATAGCGGCTTTAATTTCTTCGTAGGTTGCAGGTTTTTCTAAACGACAAGTGAGGTCAACAACAGAAACATCGGGAGTTGGCACACGGAAAGCCATACCGGTTAGTTTACCATTCAATTCAGGAATTACTTTACCAACAGCTTTTGCAGCACCTGTAGAAGAAGGAATAATATTATTTCCAGCTCCACGTCCACCACGCCAATCTTTCATGCTTGGGCCATCAACGGTTTTTTGAGTAGCAGTAACGGCATGCACTGTAGTCATAAGGCCTTCCTTAATCCCAAAGCTATCGTTTAAAACTTTGGTGATAGGAGCCAAACAGTTAGTTGTACATGAAGCATTAGAAACAATGTTCATATCGGCAGTATATTTTTCGAGGTTCACACCACAAACAAACATTGGAGTATCATCTTTACTAGGAGCAGACATGACTACTCTTTTTGCACCGGCATCAATATGAGCTTGTGCAGTTTCTTTGGTTAGGAATAAGCCTGTGCTTTCAACAACATATTCAGCATTTACTTCGCTCCATTTTAGGTCGGCAGGATTTCTTTCGGCAGAAACTCTAATATTTTGACCATTCACCACCAGGTTACCATCTTTTACTGATACATCGCCATCAAATCTTCCGTGAACGGAGTCGTATTTAAGCATATAGGCCATATAATCAACGCCAATCAAATCGTTTATTCCAACAACTTGAACATTATCTTGTTTCATTGCAGCACGAAACACCAATCTTCCAATTCTTCCAAATCCGTTAATTCCAACTTTAATTGTAGACATACTATTAAATTTATAGGTTAAAAAATTATTTTCTTTTGAAATGCGAAGATAATTAAATTCAACTAATTAAATTTATTCTGAGCCCAAAATAAGTTAATTTGAGTCATGTTAATTTATGGATGGAGAAGATGCTTGAATATTATTCTTCCTTTGTTAAGCAATTCTTTTTACTCTTTAATATGAAAGGCTTATGGTGCATAATTTTATAGCAATAAATAAAAAAATCCGAATCGGGGAGACTCGGATTTTTTTTAATCCTTAGATTTAATAAATAAATTTTATTTACACTTTAGTACTTCTTTAATTTGGAAAGCAGCAGCTTTAACATTTGGTCCTGAAACAACAGCTTTGTAGGCTTTACAAGCATTTGCATTGTCGCCATTACCTTCGTAAGCTTTTCCTAGTTCAAATTGCATATTGGATTTATCGGCTCCTTCTATTGTTAAGCCAGTATTGGCGGCAGCAATAGCATCGGTAAATTTGTTTTGTTTATTATAAGCCAATGCCAACATATAGTATGTATTGGAGGAGTTTCCGCCATAGCTTAAAGATTTATTTAAGTAATCAATAGCTTTTTGAGTATGCTCTATTTGTAGTTCTTTAGCGGCGTTAGACTCTAACATTTTTTGTCCAGCGCTTTTTACTCTTTTAATTGTTTTAGCAGCTTTAGGATTAGTTTCACCTAGTTCAATGGCTTTATCGAAACTAGTAATAGCAGCATCAATATCTTCTTTACCTTTATAAGCTAAGCCCTGTCCATAATAAGCTTTCACGCAATTCTCTTTATAAGCTAAAGCTTTATCGAAAATAGCTAAAGCTTCGTCGTATTTTTTTTGTTTTACTAAGCCTTTCCCTTGGCTACTATATACTTTAGGAATATAGGCTTTAGCTTTATTGGAAATTTTAGTATTATCGGCAGCATCGGCAGCTGTTATGGTTTTTTTTAATTCTTCAACGGCAGCATCAAATTTTTTGCCTTTATAAAGAATCATAGAATTTTTATATAGTGCATTTACCAATTGGGCTTCTACTTTGGTTTGAAGCTCAGCAGCATCACCACCAATCATTTGGCACATATCAATACTTTGAGTATAAAACTCAACTGCACCTTTATAATTTTTTGCTTTGTAGGCTTCATTTCCGTCGTTAAAAGCAGTTCCTGCTTCGTTTAAATCCTGAGCATAAGTAAAGCTCATGAATCCAATAAATAGTAAAATCAGTGTTTTTTTTAAAATTTTCATATAATTCTCTTTTTTAAATTTTGGCTATATAAAGCTAGCATGTTATGGTGATTACTTTATTTTTTATTCTCCCCGGTGCAGCTTAATTTATATAATCCAGTTTTATTTTAAGGTTTTTATTTTTTCTTGGCGGCAAATATATTAATTTCAACGGAATAGCTTTTATCATTAACACTTTTTACCAATGAAATAGTAAATTTACCAGCTGAGCGCGTTTTGTACAAAAACAATACCACAAAAATTTGGTTTCAACTTGCTTGAGATATAAGAAATGGTTGCTTTGTAGTTTTACAGTTTTTGAACCGAAAGATGGAATAATTGCCAAATATTGGCAGGAGTTTCCATATCTACTATCCATATTTTGCGAGGAGTTTTTAAGCATTGGTTTATTTTAATATTTTGCTTTGTTTCCAAGTTATAATATTGATTTAATGCTATTTGTATGGTTGATGAAAAGATAAGGAATACATTTATAAAGTGATTTTTCTTTTTTTCATTAATAGGTAATAGTTCAACACTTTTTAGTATTTCTTCCTTCTGGTTTGCTATTATTTGCTCTATTATGCTGATATTTTTGCTTTGGTTTGCAAATGTTCTTATTCCTTCTTGGGCATCGTCGTATATATCAAACACATCGTCCATTAATTGTCCAAAACTGCCTAACTGAAAGGATATTTTTAAAAATTGCTCGTCATGAGGATGGTTCAATAGTAAAGCGTACATTAAGCCGGAGTAGCCCCCTTTTCTGATAGAAATATTGAGAAGTTCATCATTTGAAAGAATTTCACGGGTTTGTTTCTTACTATCTGTTTGGGCTTCAAATAAATTTTTTGCGGCTTCTATAAATTGTTTTTTATTATTGATAGATTGCAATATATTATTCAAAAAATGAACTGCCAAAGACTCCTCGTCTGTTTTGGTTGCGGCCGGTTTAGGGTTCTGAAGGAGTTGATATATATGTATAAGATTGCTTTCTTGTTCAAAGAAATCGTCGAAAATGGGAGCACAGGAACTTAAATTTGCAAATCTTTTTCTTTCATCGGCTTGAATTGTATTTCCTCTTAATAAGCAAAGCAATTCGCCAAAAAAATGGTTAGCATGCATATATTGTTTTGTTCGGTTATAATGGTTTGTATGATAAAAATAATCTTTTTTTAGCTGATTAGGAAAATTTAGGTCCTGTTCAAAATTTTTCTTTAAATACCTTCTTAAATTTTTATAAATAATGGCCGCTTTGGTATAATAATAAATCCCTTTATAGTATTGTTTTAAAGATGTCAAAGCGTTTTTGTATTTAATTAATTTTGAATTCTATCAATTCTATCAACTTTTTCCACCCCTCTGAGTTTTCTAATATTTTTCATCAGTTTGTTTAAGCTTTTGCTATCGTTCACATATAAAATGATGGTTCCTTCGGCAAAGCTTCCACTAGTTACAAATTGGATTGAGCGCATATTAATACCATAATTATCGGAAATAATGTTGGTGATATTATTAACCAAACCCAAGGTATCGGTACCGCTAATTTGTATACCTGCTAAAAAGCCAACTCGTTCTCCAAAATTCCATTTAGCTTTTATTATTTGTTTTCCAAAAGTTGACATTAGGCTAATAGCTTCTGGGCAGTTGGTACGATGAATACTGATGGGTTTTCCGGTCATATTAATTCCTATTACATCGTCTCCGGGAATAGGGTTGCAGCATTTGGCAATTTTATATTTTAAATCTTTTCCGGCAGCATTTTTATCGAGCATGAGTTGCTCCGGATTTTTCTTGATAGCTTCTTCAATATTTTGTTCCAAAGTTTGTGGGCCACTAGATTTGCTACTTAAAAACGATGGAAGCACTCTTTTCCAAATAGATTTTTCTGATTTTTGAAGACAATGAGTAATTTCTTCGGGGCTAACTTTTCCTGTTGCTATATTATGGTAAAAATTAAGTTCGGAGTTGCACCCCAGGCATTCGCGGAGTTTTAGAACAATTTCTACTTTATACTCAATATTTTGTTTTTTAAAGAACTCTTTAAGTTTGCTAATACCTTGTTCTCTATTGCTTTTCTTTAACTCTTTTAATTGGTGGTTAATTTTGTTTTTAGCTTTTTGTGTAATCACCCAATCAAGCCATACTTCTTGTGGTTCATGGCTTTCGGAACTAATAATTTTAATAACATCACCTGGGCGCAGTTTATGATTTAATGCTTTTATTTTACCATTTATTTGAGCGGCCATACAATGATTTCCCAGGTCGGTATGAATGGAATAAGCAAAGTCCAGGGGAGTGCTATCTTGGGGTAGTTTTTTCATTTCTCCTTTGGGGGTAAACACCATTATTTCTTTTGCAAATAAATTGAGTTTAAACTCAGTCATGAAATCCATGGCACTGATGTCTTTTTTCACCAAAAGCTCTCGTACTTTTTCCAGCCATTCATCCAAACCACTTTCTACTTTACTCACATCTGATTTATATTTCCAGTGAGCAGCATAACCTTTTTCAGCTATTTCATCCATTCTGGTTGTACGTATTTGCACTTCTACCCATTTCCCCACTTTGCTCATTACGGTGGTATGAAGGCTTTCGTAGCCATTTTCTTTGGGGTTAGAAATCCAATCGCGAAACCTATCTTCGTTAGGCAAATAATGATCTGTAATAATAGAATACACCATGAGGCAATTTTTCTTTTCCTCAACTTTTCCCGGTTTGGAATTGATGATAATTCGGATGGCAAAAAGATCGTAAATCTCTTCGAAGGAGACTTTCTTTTTCTGCATTTTTCTCCATATTGAGAAGGATGATTTTTCTCTATGGATAATTTTATAGTCGTATTTGGCTTTGTTTAGGCCAATTCTGATTGGGTTTAAAAATGTTTTAATAAATTTCTTTCTATCCTCTTCGGTTTGTTTTAGGTTCTCCAAAATCATTTGATGAGCTTTTGGGTCGGTATATTTAAAGGAGAGGTCTTCCAGTTCGGTTTTAATAGCATAAAGGCCTAAGCGATGAGCCAAAGGAGCAAAAAGATAGTTGGTTTCGGATGCTATTTTTAGTTGTTTTTCCATGGGCATGGAGTCCAAGGTACGCATATTGTGTAAGCGGTCGGCCATTTTAACCAAAATCACCCTTACATCTTCTGATAGGGTGAGTATTAACCGTTTAAAGTTTTCTGCTTGTTCTGATTCTACATTATTGAGCGAAAGAATTCCTTTTATTTTTGTGAGCCCATTCACTATCATAGCTACCTTATCGCCAAATAATGCTTTAATGTCTTCTAGAGTATAATCGGTATCTTCTACTACATCGTGAAGCAGGGCACTCACTATACTTTTGGTACCTAAGCCTAATTGTTCCACACAGATTAGTGCTACATTAAGGGGATGAAAAATATAGGGTTCTCCACTTCTTCGTCGCATTCCTCTGTGGGCTTCATGAGCCACATTAAAGGCTTTTCGGATTATCTTCACATCACTTTTATCGTCTTTTTTTGTGATTCTATTTCTGATGATTCTCCGGTAAAGCTTAAGTATCTCTTGTTTTTCTTTCTCTTCGTCAATTATATACATACAAACTAAATATCTAAGCTTACAAAGATACATAAAGATAGAATTGATTGAGGTTTGGATTCATCTTTATGGAAACAATATTTAGTTTTTTGCCCACAGGCAGTGCTTTTGATTATTTTTATTCTTATATTGTTGAATTGTTTTTGATTAGATTTTAATCATTCACTTATTTAATTGTTTGTTATGCAGCGGCTTCAAGTACAGTTAATCAATCATAGAGGAGAGGATAGAATTGCTCTCTATTATACTTACGCGGCTAATAGTAAGCTTGATATGTTTACCAGGGCTTTACCAAAAAGGGTTTATAGTAGTACAAAGCAATGTTGGCATATTCCTTTACAACAGGATTATAAGAAATTTATCAAGGAGTATTATTCAACCATTACAGGGCTCGAAATTATATTTAAGGATTCTGAAAATGAGATGCAAACGGATAGGAGCCAAGAGCTTATACAAAAGAAAGGGATTACTGTTTTTATAGAAATGGATAAAGCGAGGGATAGTATCCAAATCCGCCATAAGTTTTCGCTACATTTGTTTAAAATACTAGGAGCTACCAAAAAGGGAACTTGGTTGAAAAAAGAGAGATGTTGGTTATTTCCAATTGATCAAGAAAGCTATAAGGCTTTAAAGGAGCTGTTAACACAAAGCGGTTATTTTGTGAGCGAGAGTATTAAAGGAGGCTCTAAGAAAGACATAATGACCAAGAAGTTTACAAACTTGGAAATTCCTTTAGCCTTGGGTAAGCAGGAGAAAACACTTTTAGAAACCTATAGCAATACCATTATTTTAAAAAGATTGAGTTCAAGAACAAGAGATATTTATGTTCGTTTTTTCACTCTTTTTTTATTGGAACATGTAGGGAAAGACATAGAAAACATGTCTTATCAATCTATATATAAATACATTAAAAATAGGAGTAATGAACTTGAGCAAACGCAGTTAAATCAAAGCATAGCTGCCATTAAGTTTTTTTATGAAAGGGTTATGGAAAGGGACAAAATGTTTTTTTACATAAAGGAAAAAATTGAAGTAAAGAGGGGTGCTGTTCACATTCCTTTAAAGGAAATGAGAGTTATATGTAATAAGATAAGCACTCCTATTGACAAGATGCTGGTATTTTTATATTTTCATGTTAACTTAAAATATTCTGAAATTGTTGTTATCAAATCTAATAGTCGAAATTTGTTTTCAGAAGGATATAATGCCCCGGGTCATTTTAAAGAATCGGCCATATTTTATCAAGAACTATTTGATGAGATAGTGCAATTACAGTATTCTTCCGAATTTTTATTTGAAAATAGGGGTAAACCCTACCTTACAAAAGACTTACAACAAAAGACTTTCAGAATCATTAATCGATTTAGGATAAGGGAGCTGTATCAGGCACAGTATCAGTATATATTGGATGATACGGATTATAGTGAAAAAACAAAGAAAATGTATTTAAGTGCATTTATTAAGTTTTTAGCATATCATCATTTTAGGCATCCAACTCATATTAAAAATGATGAGATTAGGGATTATTTGATTTTGCATCGTGAGAAATCGGCTTCACATCAGGATAATATGATTAATTCTTTAAAGTTTTTTTTTGAGAAGGTACACAAGACGGAGATTTCAGATAAGTACGTTATCCGACCTCGAAAGGGATTCTTTTTACCCGATTTTTTCACAAGAGAAGAGTTGGCGGCAATGATTCATCACACGCATAATATAAAACATCGTTTATTGCTTTCTCTTTTCTACAGTAGTGGTATTAGACGGGAGGAAATGCGTCAACTAAAGATAGTTGATATAGATATGAAAAAGAATAGAATTTTTGTGCGATCGGCTAAGGGGAATAAAGATAGGTATACTTTGTTTTCGAAGCATTTGCATGCTTTAATGAAAGATTATTTAGACAAAGAACAGCCCAAAATTTATTTGTTTGAGGGCAGTATAAATGCTAAGCCCTATAGTGCGAGCAGCATGACAAGTATATTGAAGCGCTCTGCACTATCAGCTGGTATTCGGCGCCGAGTTCATTTACACATGTTACGACATAGTTTTGCGACCCATTTATTGGAGGATGGTTGGGACATTAGATATGTTCAAGAGCTTTTGGGGCATAGCAATATAAAAACCACCACCATATACACTCACATTGTCAATGATGCATTGAATACTGTTAGGAGTCCTTTTGACAAGATGGTAGAGCAATCTATGCCTAATAACAGAGGGGCACCAACTTAGTAAACACATTTTATCACGCACAATATTAGCACATTAAACATACTCGTTGTATTTATTCAATTCATAATATTCAAGAATTTTGGCAATAGGGTTTGGAAGAATATTGCCCAAAACTGAAGAAAAGTAAGAAACGGATTGCTATACAAGAAAAAACTTGTAACTTAGTGGCGTAAAAGAATGAATAATTATTAGTAAACAGCTATGATGGAGGGCGAAGCAATCAATAGAACGTGATGTAACTCAAATGGCGATAGCGTCGTTACCACAAGCACTTACGCAATAAAAACTCAAAAGACATAATAGCCATAACAGCAATAGCGTTGTAGTAACGTTGCCTGCAAGTGCATCGACCAAAAACAAACAAATCGAAAAATTAAAAAAAGAATAGTTTTGACCTTTTAAGAGCGGCAAAATGTGAAGTGATTTCTGCAGGTT